>Ga0209932_1000005_pt1 | contig 93194 bp, 118 predicted proteins | sample SalPon2_B_H2O_MG_2_FD_185728 | JGI IMG/M metagenome (GOLD analysis project Ga0209932, IMG submission 185728) | Salt pond water microbial communities from South San Francisco under conditions of wetland restoration - Salt Pond MetaG SF2_B_H2O_MG... ...
GTACCCGTATTCCAGCATATACTGCAGCATCAGGTCCGTGTTTCTATTCAAATAACTCACCATCAACGCCTTCATACCCAAGACCATCGATTCCGGGATCTTCATCACGCTCCCGAAATCGTACAGCACCAACTTGCCATCAGGCGTCTGCCCAATGTTACCGGCGTGCATGTCCGTGTGCAACCACCCCAACTCGAAAAACTGGTCGAAGAATGACCCCAAGAGCACGGTGGGGGACCCTGTAAACGGCACCGAGTCCACATACTCCATCACGATGACGTCAGACGACCGCACAATCACCTCCGGGATCACCACCTCCCCTTCCTGCTGGGCATCAAAGTGTGCCTTAAACAGCCGCATATGTCGCACCTCCGCCTCAAAGTCCACCTCGTGACGTACCGTCTCCAGGAGTTCCTCCAGGCTGCTCACCACGTCGTCATGCATCTTGCCGGTGGACTGGAACCTGTCCACCAGCCATCGCACCATGCCCACGTCCCGCTCCAAGGCCTCCACAATCCCGGGACGCTGCACCTTCACGGCCACCTCTCGACCCTCGTAGACGGCTTTGTAGACACACGCAATGCTCCCGGAGGATACGGGGTGCACATCAAACGACTCAAACTCGAATCCCGATTCCGCAATGGCACGGAGGGCATCCTCCGGGTCCATGGGGCTGGCACCTGCTTGGAGCTTCTGCAGCTCCAAGGTGATATCCTCCGAAAAGACATCCGTCCGCGACGCCACCCACTGACCTATTTTGACGTATAAACACCCCGTGGTCTCGATTTCACGTCGCATCCACGCAGCATACCTTGGTTTCAAAGGAGGAGGTACTGCTGTGTACATGGGGATCGAAGCCAGAAGACGGGTCGCCCGCAGTCCCTGTGACACTCTCTGGACTGCTTTCATTCTTGGAGTCCGGGTAGAAATTTTTTATCCCAACTAAGTATGAAGCAGTTTGTTCAGAAAATCAACAACGCCCCATTTGTCCAGAAACTCAGGGCCGTGGAACAGCGTCGGATGTCCAGGCTGTCCACCCGTCGCATGCAGTTTAAGGAGTCTACATCCAAGGTCGTGACTACCATCGATACCAAGGCCAAAGAAGCGTTCAAGCAAGCGCTCAAGGAGTACGCCGAGGACATCACATACGTTGTGGATGCACTCAATGAGGAGGACGAGACTTCCAGCGAATAATTTTTTCTCGTTTAGACACCAATGTCTTCTCTCAGTCTGCAAAGCCCGCTCACGGCCATCCCGCTGTTCACCGCGCTGTCGTTCCTCATCGTCGGTAGCCCGGTGGTGTACAAGTTCACCGATAAGTACATCGCCAAGCCCCTGAAGCTCAACTTCGTGGCGGAGAACGGTGAGCCCACCCGCCCCGGTATCGTCGTCCATGCCATCGTCATTGCCATCCTCATGTACGTCTTCCTCAGGGCGTACTCCCCGGAGGCCTCGATGTACTAGGGTACCAATCAACGAATCAGTAAAAGGAAAAACACCATGTTGCGAAGGAATCGAGACAATCGTTCACAACAGAGTGCTGGTTGACTAAAAAAATAGCCGTAGACTATAAGAATCGCGATGGGTAGTAGCACCAAGAAGAAAGCCGGGGGCAAAAAAAGGGTGAAGAACATGACGACGGAGGAACAGAGGAAACGGTGCGAGGATAAGCAGTTGTTCTATAACCCCCGCACCGGCAGATGCATATCAAAGAGACCATCAACGCCCGCGAAAAAGATCAAAAACATGACGACGGAGGAACAGCAGAAACGGTGCGAGGATAAGCAGATGTTCTACGTCCCTCGCACAGGCGGATGCACGTCAAAGGCACCGAAGAAAAAGATCAAAAACATGACGAAGGAGGAACAACAGCAGCGATGCGACAACAAGCAGATGTTCTACATCCCTCGCACGGGGGGATGCACATCCTCCAAGCGGACCATCAACACACCTCCAATGCCTCAAAAGCCAAAGCCACCAAGGCAAAAACCAAGGCCGAGGAAGAAGAAGATCGTCAAACCTCCAGGGGTATCGCCGGGGTACTTGCTCGGATCGAAGGCCACACGCATCGTAAAGAACCAAGACCCCACAAAGGCAAATGTCACCAAACACACGCTTCCACGCAGCTTTGATCCTGTGGTGAGATGGGACGTGAAGATTGCCATGGACGCGACATCCCCAACGTTTATCACCAAGGGAATGTACGGGATGACGTATTTGATCAGTGCAAACTCGGCAAACAAGGTCCTCAGCACGATCAACAACGGTAAAAAGGATGCGTTGACTACGTTTTACCAGTACGTTCCACCCTATACGTCTGTCCTCATGAAGAAACAGGTTGGACGAGTACCGAACGAGGTGTCCGTGATTTACAACGAACAGCGCATTTTGGAGACTTTACAGGGGCTTTCGTTCATTCCTACCTTGTACGGATCGGCCGTGTACACTTCTGGGATGAGGAAACAGGTCAAACTCTTTAAACACGTCATCTTCATGGAGTATATCGACGGCGTGACCTTGCATACCGTCTTGCATTATGACCGAGCATCATACGACCTCGACAAGATCAAATCGCAGCTCAACACCGCCCTCATCGAAATGTGGAAACGGGGGATCATGCACCTCGATTTCCATGACAAAAACGTCCTGGTCACCAAAGACAGCGACATTTACATCATTGACTTTGGCATATCGACAGAAACCGACCAGACCAAGGATATCGCCAAAGACTTTTCCCTGGACAACGACGCCACGGATCTGTGGAAGACTAAACTCGAAAAGTACGGCGACTCTCGCATTGTTCAGTATAATCCAACGGCAAACCCAATGTGGTACAACCCCAACGGGAAATTACTGCAATACGTCAAAACGCTCTAGAACACACACTCGAGCATACACGCCCACTGTTGCAAACAATCCATCACAGACTGTTTGCAACAATGCGTTTTTTGTTACACCCAAAGACGTACAACAGCAAGCCGGAAGAGGAACGCCCCCCGTTCTGGAGAGTGGGCGATCCAATTTTGAAACAGTCCCTGGAGACGGAGGAAATGAAAAACATCGTGTGGCACATCCTGCTCCGACACTACTGCAAGAACAAACCAGAACTGCCGGAAAGCATGGAACAGGAGGTCACGATGATGCAGCAGGACGAGAGCCGCAGCATCGACTCAATCATCGAGGATGTTTTCGAGATCACCGGGTGCGAATCAGATTTCGAGAAGTCCAGTGTCATTGACGACGTCTGGAGAGCGTACGCAAAGGACTTTTCCCTGAGCAAGATGAGGTCCAAACTGAAGCAACATCACGATGCCAAGAAGGGGTGGATCGTGAGGAGTTCGATGAAACGTATCGACGGCGCACCTTGCAGGGGTTGGCAAGGCATCCGAATCCGACCCGGTTTTGCCGATGAAGAAGGATGATGAATGTATTCTAAAGCAGGAAAGGAAGGGTTTCTGTGAACGTGTGAAGTGTTCGTTGGTTAACCCTTGAACAGAAAAAAAGCGCGCAGAGGAGGTTGCGAACCCCAAGCGCAAGGACCACGTCGTCAGCAGACACATACCTTCCAGCAACAACGAGAAAAGGTCACGAGAAGCCCGGAGAGGAAGAACCAGACCAAACTTGGGACACCCGGACTCGTCGAGCAAACCAGGTCCCGGGTGTCTTTGTTTTCTTGCCCCCTCTCTTGTACTTCACTTACACTTACATTGACGTCGCTGCCTCGGCTGCCGGAGGAGCATCCGTCGCAACCTTCTTCGGGAGCCTGCGCACCCTGGAGTTGACGCTTTTCAGGTTCTTAATCGTCTCCTTCAACTGACGATTCTCTTCCGCCAACTTCTCAGCCTTAGCCTTAATCGTATCGATGTGCTTGTTGATCTTCTGTACGTACGAGTCCATTAACCACCCCATGGATATTGTTTTTGGAATTTAAACGCACCATGCGCACACAACGAGCACATTCTGGTAATACGTAGACCACTTAAAGCCCTCTTGGGATTTCAAACACAGCACACGGATTACATTCTCCAACTCCCGGAACATATTTCCAAGGATACCCTATCATCAACACCATGCCGCCGCGACAGCAAATTATCGACAATGACGAGTTCGAACGTCGGAAACGCGAGCGACAGGCAGCCATCATGATGAAAGTACAAGACCTCACCCCTGATCAAACGACTGCGTACTTGGACACCGTGTGCACCAAATGGAAAATCGACGATAATGCAAGTTCCACCACCTACGCCGATGCCGTTGACCTTGCCTTCAACAACTTCAACATCGACCCGTCCTCCGACATTAATACTGGGGACATGGGATCGTTCGGTCTGAGAGCACTGGATGAGGGCATTCACGACTCGGAAATGGAGATGATAGGGTTATACAACAAACTGCGAGAACACAAACTCTTGGAGAATGCACAGACGATGCGGAGGATCATGACCTGCTTGGAGCAACTGTTCTATAGCAAACGCCTTGTCCTCAACGCATTTCAGGGGAAACTGAGCACACACCAGTACCAGTCGACATTGCTTCCGGACGGGTCCAACCCCTTTGAGCTGGACAAGGACCTCGATGCGCGCTTGGGGTCCTGGATGCTGCGGTTCAGATGGATTGACGATGATACTGCGCCGTACCAGAAACTGTTGCTCTTTATGCTCGAACGGGCCATGGAGCGGAGGTACAGACGCCAGGGAGATAGATGTTTCGAGCCCATCATCATCAATGGCTACGACACGCACGCATGGAGATCCGTCATGAGCATCAAAGATTGGATCTTCCAGGAGACGCGCAAGGAGACCAATTGGGAACAGTGGCAATGGCTGACCAGCAACTCCAACAACCACAAGTCGGTCGAAACGTACCTGACAGGCTGCCAGGATTACTCGTTTCCGGAACTCCTCAAAGATCGGTCCACCTTCTCCTTCATCAACGGGGTGTACAGGAGCAGAGACGATACCTTTCATCCACACCACGAAAGCTCACTTCCCAACACCATCGCGGCCTGCAAATTCTTCAACCAGGAGTTTCCCGTGCAGTTCTTGGAGCTTCCGCCCGACCAAATTCCCACCCCCAATCTGGAGACGATTATGAACTTCCAACAGTGGTCCGATGACGTCAAAAGGTGGATGTACGTCTTCCTTGGGCGTCTTCTGTACAACCTCAACGACCTGGACGGATGGCAGGTGATCCCATTCGTCTCCGGTGTGGCATCCTCTGGCAAGTCGACAATCACGCTCAAAGTAGCCAAGCAGTTTTACGAGGATATCGATGTCGGGTGCCTGAGCAACAACGTGGAAACCAAATTCGGTCTGTCGCAGTTCCACGACAAGCTCCTGTTCGTCGCCCCCGAAATCAAGGGCGATCTCAAACTGGAACAGAGTGAATTTCAGTCGCTGGTCTCAGGTGAGGACCTGACCATCAACCAGAAGTATAAAACCGCCTTCTCGACGCAGTGGAGAGTGCCCGGGATACTCGCAGGAAACGAACCTCCAGCATTTGCAGACAACAGTGGGAGTATCCAGCGTCGTCTGGTGGTGTTTGATTTCTCGAAACAGGTCACCAACGGAGACATGCGACTTGCCGAAAAGTTGCACGAGGAAATCCCAACCCTGCTATTGAAGTGCAATCGGATGTACCTGGAGGCCGTCAAGCAGTACGGAACCGCCAACATCTGGACCGTGCTCCCATCCTATTTCCTGGGCACCAGGGACAACATCGCCCAGAACACAAACATCGTCGAGGCCTTCCTTGGATCGGAGGAGGTCGAGCTCAACAAAAATGCATTCGTCACCTTTGAGGATTTCAAGGCGGCCATGAAGTATTACGCCAACCAGAACAACTACAGCGTAAAGCGGTTCAATTGGGAATACTTCCGGACGGCCTTTGACAAGTTTGGCGTCACAAAGTCTCGCACGCAGATGATGTACCAGGGCAAGAGGGTGCACAAAGAGTTCCTCTTCGGCATCTCCCTGACGTCCATGGATCACGAGGATCTGATGACCGATGATATGGAATCGGTCTAAATTATATATCTGAGCATGACTGTAATAATCAACCAATGAACAGTAGTAGTAGTGGGAACGTTGATCCCATCACACTCCGACGTATCCCGGCATCTCACATGTACAAACTCGGGCGAGTCCCATTCGATATCCATTCGCTCGCAACCATGATCCGCGCGGGACACATCACACACCCCACCACCCGCGAGCCCATTCCAGAACGTGTGCGGAACGAGATTCTGGAACGAGCAGCAGCCATTCCATCGAGATCATCATCATCATCATCATCATCATCATCATCCAGCAGCGGGCATGTGGTTGTCCTTCCAGACAATGGAGGACGTCTCAACAGGGCATACCGGCAGCAAATGGAACGCACCATCAAGGGGTTTCTCGGTGGAACGCACCATCAAGGGGTTTCTCGGAGAATACGGCGACCTTCGCATTCTACGGTTTATTTTCAGGGCGAGTGACTTTCTCACGCAAATGACCCCCCTCATCAGGGAACAACGACCGTTTTCCACCATCATGTACACCTCCCCACACCTCAGGAATTTGTCTTTCCAGGTGACCACCGACAACACACAGGTCACAGAGGTGGTCTGGGTCTTCCGTTACGGCAACAACGAGGGGCACAATATCCCCACGATACCGTATGCAGACGTCGCGTCCATACGTCATTTTTCCTGGACCAGCGGTATGTATTACACGTTGCCGAATGTGCTGGGGTACGAGGAGGAACTCCCTCTGCAGGAGTATAACCCGATAAAAATGCCGGGACTCACGTATACTCCCCTGATAGTCATCATGGCATGCATCTGTCGGTTGACGGGCATCAAGATGAATTTGATAGACCACGACCACGGTGTCGGACTTCGCCCCATCGATGAGGTGGTCACCGAGGTGGTCCCTCCACACATCACAAATCCGCGAAACACGGAACACGATAACACCACCGTCGGTAATATGTTGGCCTTATGTCGTGTCGTTATGCGCGTGTACAGACCACAGCGATTTGCAAAACGAGCAGCAGTCCAGGTGATGAGAGGGGTCTACACATTCAGTCGCTCTAGACTTTGGGATTACAGTATTACACTGCGTTTTTTTGGCGAGTTTACCCGCGTGACCAATATCCCACCAACTCTGGAGCTACAGCCGTCCACCAAGGTCTCCCTCCGGGTCTCGGGAACGGCCACCGTCCACTTCGAGACCACCCCGGACTCCATCAGGGCCGTGTCGATCAATTTTGGCAAGGGGAAACGGGGGGTGGTGGCGCAGGGTGGCCGAGAACTCATCTGGAAATGAATAAAAAATATCACAGATTACATGTCAGTCATGAACAACTGGCTCCTGAATATATTTCCTGTCCAAATTTCGACACCAGACTCGCCAGACTACGCCAAGGTACGAAAACATGTAAGGGAAGCAGTCAAACACGAGGTGTGCAAAAGCGACACGGGTGCAGTCAGTAGTTCCTACGTTTTGAAATCAGGTCTGGCGAAGAAAGATGGGCGGTTTCCTGTCATTATTTACAAATTCCACACGGAATTTGCACACCTGGGTGGGTTCTTGCTCCTCAGGATCAGGAAAAATGGCGGGATTTACATTGACGTAGTGTGTTCTGGGGAAAAGGGGGTAGGAAAACTGCTCATCCAAAGGGCCATCACGTGGGGACGAGAGATGGGACACTCGAAAATCCACCTCAGTTCCCTAGAGCACGTGGAGGATTTCTATAAACGATTTGGGTTCAGGTACCCGAAAGACGGACGGGTAGGAGACAATATTCATGGTTTCGACATGCAAAAGAACCTCACAGGAGGATTTCCACGAGGCGCAAAAGATCCACGCTTGCCGAACTGGCGGTCAAGACCAGTTCGCACGTCACCTCGTATCAGGAAAGCCCCAGAAGTCTTCGATTTCAACACACCCCCTCTACCCGGCGGCAGACCTCGGATGTACAAATAAATATATACGCATCATGTATGAATACCCTGCATAACCGAATGCGCGAGTCGTTCGCAGAGGCCGTCATGGCCATGGCAAAAGACCCGAAGGGATCGAAAAGAGCATACCACAAGGCCATGTTGAAGATTCACCCAGATAAGCATATGGGGAGTAACAACAGCACCAAGATGCTCGCCTCGTCTCTCACCTCGAAGCTGGGGGGGATCCAGGAGACAATACACGAAATGCCTCCTTCTATGCTCAAGAATCTAAGCAATCCCCAGTTTCTTCGCGAGTTGTCTGCCGGACACTCGCCGTATGACCCGTCAAAAATGTCACGGAACAACATCCATTTCCACACACCAGAACGCCATAACCACGGTATGCATGACCATGACCCCAATTGGTCGCCCAGCAACAATAACAACAACTTTGGAGCAAGCGGGTGGGCATATCGTGCCAATCCCACGTTCAATCGAAACAACAGGACCAGGACACGACGTCCAAGTGATTCGAATAGTAACACACTGTACAAACACTTTCAGACGACCAACCCCGTGCAATTCAAGACACATGTCTTCAACCAGATCCCAAAAGCGTCCAGGCCGTGTCCTCCGGGTCAACGACGTGGCGGCAGGGATTGTCAGTCGTCTATCAATCCCCGTGTATCACCTCAAACGGCAAAGTTGCACTATAACCGGTTCGGACCCGAACAGTATTGGGTGGGTACAGAGCACGGACGACGAGCCGTTGCCCACGCCATCTCCAAACTCAAGCCAGGTCTCCGCAACGATCTCAAGCGGAAGGCACGAGATTTGGGATTCGACGTCAATTACGAGCTGAAAAGGACGCGCCCCAAAGCCCGTAATGCGTAGAGAGTAATAACATAGACTTAAAGAAAGACACATATCGAAACCGCCTCATACTGCTCCTCATGGATTTCAGGGTCGGTTCCTATTTGTGTTCTCCACGCCCCGTTTCGGTTGGTCCCTCCAAAAAACAGTCACTGTGCATCGCGGAGACCCGTCAATGCTTCTGGCTCCCGAAGGTCATCGCGAACGCCAAAGAACAGTTTCCCGGGTGGCCCGTGTACGTCTGTGCGCCCCTCCACGTCCTGCAATGGTTGGCCGTCGACTTCCCTGACATTGTGCCCGTGGTGATGCAAGGAGCCCACACGCGCGACACGTTCAATCAGCTCATGTACTCGGATGTATTCTGGGCACTGTTTGACACCGAGTACGTGTTGATGCTGCAGTGTGACGTGGTGCTCTTCGATCACGCACACTCGCACCAGGTTTTCCGGAACCCGGTGCACGCCTTTTACGGGGCAGCCTGCGGACGTCTGGAGGAGGACCAGTTTGTTATCAACGGTGGACTCAGTTTGAGGTCCGTTGAAGCCTTTAGCGGGGCCGTGCGTATGTTGACGGACGAGGACAAGAAGAAGGGAGACGAGGATGTGGTGTTCACCGAGTATTTCAGGCGGAAGGGGGCAAGTCTGCCGACGCTCACGGAGTGTATGCAGTTTGCCATTGAATCATTCGGCAATCCTCGCACGGCAATCGGTATGCACGGCACGGACAAGGGGTACTGTCATCCTGCCGTCATTACAGCGGCATTGGGATCGAGCCCCAGGCAGATTGTGGACTGTGTGATGTACGACGGCGAGCCAATCCTTACCAAACGTCTGGCATTGCTGGAACGTGTGGTGGACACGTTTATTGTGGTGGAAAGCACGATGAGCCACTCCGGGGAACCGAAAGAGCTGCAGTTTCCCAAACACTTCCCCAACGGCCACCCGAAAGTGCAGCACGTGGTGGTGGACTCCTTCCCGGAGATGCCCCCGGATTTCGGCTCGGAGTACCCGTGGGTGATCGAGGCATCGAGGGAATCGTGGTGGAAAGAGAAATACCAGCGCGACGTGGCCAGGGGTCACGTGCCGTCTACATCCGCGCGCACCATGGTGATTGTTTCGGATGTGGACGAAATACCCGATCCTGACGTGCTCATTCGTCTGGCCAAGTCCACCGAGATTGATGACGAACCCGTCCATCTGCACATGCCGTTCCTGCTGTATTCTCCCGATTGGATGCGTCCACAGGAGACGTGGACCAGGGCATTCGTGTGTTCTGTCAAGACCATGCCGGAATCGTTTACTGATCAGAGGTGCAAATCGAACGAACGGGTGACTGGACACGCTGGGTGGCACTGTTCGTCCTTCTTTGACGTGGATACGCACATTCGCAAGGTAAACCACTTTGCGCACAGGGAACACGGCAAGGAGACGGACGCGTCGGTCATCAAGGATCGAATGCAGCACGGCAAGGACCCGTATGGACGCCCGGGTATGGACGCGACAAAGACGGATATGTTTGCGTTCCTCAAGTATGTTGATTCCTGAAGATGATGTAAAAAAAATATATGTTACAATCAACGAATATGGCGTTCTTTATGGGCCCAGAATCCCAGCAGCTGTGGAAGAAAGGGAACGAGAATTTCGTCGTGAATACAAATAATGACAACAACTCGAACTTTACAGTAGCACCACAACCAAGATCAACGCCTCGTAGGAGTATACGTATCGCACAAAGGAGGACAGCACCACGCAGCAGCCGGCCCGTGCAGTCCACCACCACCAGCGTCTCACGTGGAACCACCTCTGCTACAACAACAAGGAGGCGGGCTGCACCGAAGAAGAAGACACCACCACCAAAGAAGAAGACACCACCAAAGAAGAAGGCTGTGACTGCGACGAAGAGCAACCAGTCAGCCAACACGACTGCAGCGAGGTCACCACCAACAACCAGGAGGCGGGCTGCGGCACCAAAGAAGAAGACACCACCACCCAAGAAGAAGGCTGTGACTGCGACCAAGAGCAACCAGTCCGCCAACACAACTGCAGCGGGGTCGCCACCAACAACCAGGAGGCGGGCTGCGGCACCAAAGAAGAAGACACCACCACCCAAGAAGAAGGCTGCAGCGAGGTCACCAACAACAACCGGGAGGCGGGCTGCGGCACCGAAGAAGAAGACACCACCACCACCCAAGAAGAAGGCTGTGACTGCGACCAAGAGCAACCAGTCCGCCAACACTCCTACGTCCAAAACCAACAGTGCCAAAAGCAACAACAGCAGAGCCAGCAGTGCCAAAACCAGCAGCAGAGCCAGCGGTGCCAAAACTAGCAGCAAAACCAACAGAGCCAGCAGCAACACCGTCAGCACGGCCAACAGCAAACCGTATAACCCGATTGGCATCGCCGCCGAAAACAACAGGCCAACCAGGAGGGGACCGTCACCATCACTATCACAGGCACCCCAGTACAGCGCCAATGGCAACTATCGCAGAAACACGGGGTCGTACAATTATTCCGACTTTCTACGGGGGCCAGAGAAGCAAAAGTACCTCTACACCAACACAGAGAACCCCCACCAACACCCCGATATAGGGTTTCTGTACAATTTCAACGGGACAGATGATGACTTTATGAGGCAGGTGAGACGGCTGAGGAAGAAGTATGCGGATAACCCGGCGATGGCACAGCAAGTCGAGAGGGCACGGTATTTCCGTCATCTAGGCATCGAGAAGAGGCTGGTGAAGAAAGGAATTTGCCACGACGAGATGCAACGGGGCCAAAACCCTTTCATCCGACCGTGTTGGCAGAAAATCGATACAAAGGTAAAAGAGCCACTGGAGGCTGCTCAGTCGGGGGAATGGGGGTGTGATGCCAATGCGCCTACCCTCGGAGCACACCAAATCATCCACTCGCAAGTCGCACGGATGATTGCACACGCAGGGAAACCGGGACCCAACAAACAACGGGGATTGCTGGTGTATACCAACACCGGTTCGGGAAAGACCAACTCGGCGCTCGGAATCGCACTCGCCTTCTGGGATAGCAAGCTGCCAATTTACATGGTCACCACCAAAGAGAATGCCAAGAATAACCCAGCATCGGAATACGCGGAGAACTGCCTTCTGTTCTACCCGGACGCAGCAGAAAGCGTCTTCCGAAAGACCTTTACACCCCCTCGAGACATGTGGAACAGGGAGTCTGTCAAGAGCAACCAAACCTTCCAACATGAGGGCAAGACGTACACCGTGGCATCCTGGTGCAACGAGGTTGGAGGACGCGTGATGAGCAAACGCGTGAAAGGTCTCAGCAGCACCGAACGCGACTACATGTCATTCCGAGTCTTTGGAGGAGACAAAACGTCCACAAAGAGCGGCCTCGACACCATGAAGGACGGGGGCGTGCTCATCATCGACGAGGCGCAGAATCTGTACAAACCCAGGAGCACAGATCCTCGCGAGGTTGCAGCCCTCAACAATATCCGCAGGAGAATGGTCACACAGCCATACATGCAGAACTCCTACGTCTTCGCCCTGACCGCCACGCCAGGGGACACGGCATCGCAGGTGATCAATCTGATCAACCTGGTGCGTCCCTACGGCATGCCAGAGATCACCGTGCGTCAATTCGTCAATGATACCCAGGTCATCCGCGGGCTGGTCAGTTACGCGGATATACGAGGGGATACCACAAAGTACGGCAGCATCGTGGGAGGAGAACCCAAAAACCTCTACATCCCCATGACACCGAGCTACTGGGCGGCATTCCTCCTCAAATTCATGGAACAGCAGCAGAAACCAGGGGGCGTACACAAACTCGATGACCCGGATGACGTCGAATCGTCCAAAAACTTCTTCGGATCTGATCTGCGAAACGGGTGCATGCTCCCCAAGACGGCGTTCACGGGGATGCCTGCCGCAGCGACAGCGAACACCGTCAAGTTGGCAAACAGTCAGTACGTTCTCAGCGAAAAGATGAAAGTTCTCCTGGACAACGTGCGCAGCATCGACGGGTGCCAATACATCTACGTCAGAGACCCAATCATCGTGGCGGTCTGCGTGGCCTACATGATCAACAGGGAAGGATACTCCATGGTCAACCCCAACAGACTCGGAAACGTGATCGACCCCGGGCTCCGTGTGTTGCCGATCAAAGACACGGGAGAACTCACCATCGCCGGCCAAACCATCCAGTTTACAGACGGAAACGTGAAGCAGGCCATCAAACTGTTCAAATCCAACGCCAACAGCAACGGGGGACTGATCAAGGTGTGCATCGGTACCAAGTTTGAGGGACTCGATATGTCGTACCTCCAGGCCGTCCACATTGTTACCCCACTCCCGACGGTGGCCGACGATGATCAGGCCGTCGGACGAGCCCTCAGGTTCTGTGGACACCGACCCGACAAGAAGGATGTTGTGGTGTACAGGTACTTCTCCACACCACCACCGTCCATGCAAGGACTCAAACTGACACCACTGAGGCAAAACAAGGTACAAGTTGCCCTCGACAAACTGCAAAAGTATAACCCACGCGGGGTGAATGCCCACGTGCACAAAGACGCCCTGCGCAGAGGAGAACCACTAAAGCAGTTTATGCGGTGTGTCCAGGGGCAGAGCATCGAGTGCGAGATCCGCCCGGGAGACGGTGGATTGCTCGATCCGTTGCAGAAAACAAAGGTCCACTGCGGCATTCCCAAGTGCCCAGTCACCATCTCCGGGAACGAGCTGGTGATTCGCGAGCACGTACCACCACCTCTTCCTCCGATCAAGGAAAACTCAAATAGCATCGAATACGTTACAAATGACGAAGAACTTATGAATAACGCATCGTCACACAATCGAACGGGAAACAATCAAGCACTCCTTGGTGGCCGGGGTGGTCAGCAACAGCAGCAGGGAAACAGTGCAACAAATCGCCAATCTAGCATGGGAGTATTCGCTAGATTTTTTGGCATTGGCGGTACTGCCTCTTAATCGTCCAGAAACATGCACTCATGCTGTGTTCCAATGGGTTGCCCATCATCACCTTCATCATCCAGGAAGCCTTCCATTGGCTTCCCAGGTGGTGTTTCCTCCTTTACCTGCACAACCTTCCACTTTAACCCAAACTTTTGACCGGCAGACAGCCAACACCCGGTGAATTCCAGGATGCACGAACACGCATTGAGACTCTCCGGCGACGGCACGTGCAGACCCTCCAGATCGAACCATTCCGTGCTCTCCCACACGTTGAGTCGGACGCTGGTACCGTTACGAATGCACGAAGACAGTTCGCAGCCGCGCAAATACGTCAGGGAGCTGCAGTAGTCCTCCAGCGCCGTGACGTACTTCAAAAAATCTTGTTGGACCTCGTGGTTGTCGCTATACAGGTACAAAGACGACGTGGCCCCATCTCGAAACATACGGCATCGACATTTTGGCGTTTGTATGCGAAGTTTCCGTCCCTGAAATGTCGCAAACACCGACTTGGAAGAACGCGCGCCACCTGATGGGGGTGCCCAGGTCATGACCCGGGGGTCCGGTGCCAGTCTGAAATCCATCTTTTAACCTGCTATACGTTCGAGGGGCCCTCCTTTAAGTGGCGTGTAACAATTTATCTATAAAGGCACACATCATGTCCGGTGTGTCGGCGATGTACTGCGGGACGTTGACATGCTGTACATCGTTGTTATCAGGTTGACGAAAGTATACGGGGCTCGTTTTGTAGTCCTCCATCAACTTATCAAAGGTATCAGCATACCCATGGTGATGCACACACCTATCGAAGAACTCATTTTGGTGTGCATGTAAAACGATTTCCGTCCACTCCCGGTTAGGAAGCAACGATTCAGCCAGATCCGTGACCACCTTTTGAATGCGCGCATCTTGCACGGTATCCGCAAAGGTGGTGACAACAATACACGAGGAAGGATTGGTTTTCAAAGCGTTAATCCGGTGCATGAGAAGCGCGAACGGGTCATCTGGAAAGTCTGGGTGGACACCCACAATGGACGGATGGAATTGGCATAAAGCCTCACTCCACCCGACGGAAAACGTCCCAGACAGTAAAATTGATTTCATGCCGGGTACACTAATTTATAGGGCATATTAAAAAGCATCGTGTCGAACGCGTTAATTCGGACGGAATAAAGTCTGTCCCTGTCACCAATGACGACCATTGATTCGTTTAACACCACACTGAAGTCGTTCCTTCAGGAGCTCGTAGATGTCTTCCAGGGGGAGCCGGGTATCGAGAAACTCAACGTGTTCCTTGGCACGTTCGACATGTTTGTGGCCATGAATCCCAGGGCGGCACTGGACATGTTCCTGGAGAAGGTGAGCCCATACTCCGACTGCATCACGGCCAAAGATCCCAAGATGTTCGAGACGCTCCAGCTACCTGGGGACGTCTCGTTGAAGGGTATGTGGGCCAAAGCAAGCGACCAGACGAAAGAGGCCACCTTCCAGTACCTCCAAATGCTCTTTCTGCTGGCAACAACGGCCGCAGCAGTGCCACAGGAAATGCTCACGAACATCGAAAACCTGGCAGCAGACTATGCCTCCAAGATCCAATCGGGTGAGATGGACCTCGGATCGTTGGCGGCAATGCTGATGAGCGGAGACGGCATGCAAGACATGATGAAACAAATTGAAAAGTAATTCTCATGCTCACTGTAACACATGGAATGCCAATCTCAACCGTGGTACAAAGAGCCCATCTGCCTGTTTAGGAACTGGAAGGAGTTCTTCCCGACCCGGGGCATGTCAGCAGCGGATACACTCAACGCCCTGGTGCGATTCGTGATGTACTCGTGCACACTCATTGCCCTGTACCAGAATGATTTTACCCCACTCGCCATCGGGGTCCTGGTCATCCTGATCATCACGGCGGTCTACGTGCCCAACATGCACGCCCATCGTCCCACGCCCACACACAGGCACTCGCACAAGGAGCCCATGTGCACCAAACCAACATCCGACAACCCGTTCATGAATGTTCTGCCACACGAGTACACGTCCAACAAATTCAAAGCGTGTCCCAGGACGCCGGCACAGGATCGCGAGGTGAGCGATAAATTCGAGGAAGGGCTCATCAGAGAGGTGTCCGACGTGTACAAAAAGAGGGCATCCGACCGTCAATTCATCACCATGCCGGTCACAAGCAGCATCCCGGATACGCAGGCCTTCTCCAACTTTCTGTTCAGCGAGACGGTGAAAGGAACCAAGTGCAAGTAAAGACGGGGAAAAAATATTCTGTCGCCTAAGATATCATGACGTTCCCACGCTTCAAGTCAAACCTGTCTGTCCACACCAAGAAGGAAGACGACGCTCCGGTTGCTGTTCCGGTTGTTGCCACCACCACCGTCAAAGCCGCCGCCGCACCAAAGCCAGCAGCGGCCAAAAAGACCACTGTCACCCCCGCCGCCGCCGCCACCACCACCACCACCACCACCACCACCAAGGCCCCGGTCGCCTCCAAGAAGATCTAAATATCTAACAAAAAGACATGACCACCAATCCACAACGTGCACACGCGAGACAACCCCAAGGGTCATTCGTCGCGAGACAACCCCAAGGGTCATTCGTCACCTTTGTGAAGAACACCGCACAGGTCATGCTCTCGCCCAAGACCACCATCTCACCTTCTTCCAAACAGGGCACCTACAACGTGCACCACAAGAAGTAATATACCTATACCCATCCATTTCTGCATGGTCTCATCGAAAGACTATCCAAAAATGAAGGCTTTTTACACCACCACACGTGTTATCGAAATTGCTGTTTTTACTCCATATCCTCGTCGTCCTCGTAATCATCCTCGTCGTCCTCATCCTCGTAATCATCCTCATCCTCCTCCTCGTAGTCGTAATCATCCTCCTCATCCTCGTCGTAGTTCTCTCCCTTCTTCTTGTCGAAGAACCCGAAGAAACCCTCCTCCTCATCGTACTTGTCTCCCTTGTTGAGAAGCTTGGTCACCAGGAAGTAGACCAGGACGGCGACACCCCCAAGGAGAGCGGCGTAGAGAGCATAGTTGGCGATATTGGACCTGAAGAACATCTGTACCCTTTACTCAGAAAGTTTTTTCATCATTTCTTTACGCTGGTCCATCCAAACTTTAAACTGCTCGGCAGTCATCGGGGGACCCACCTCCATCCGAATCTTGGACGGGTCGATGTGCTCGCCTGGCTTTACAAATCCCTGCGCTTGGGCAGCATCCTCCCACGTGGCCGTGCGTTTCTGCCACTCATCCTGCACGGGGTCTGCTGCTGAGCCTGTGGGGGTGTTTTTCTTGGTGGTATCCTTGGGATTCGCCATGGTGGTCGGTGACTCATTCTGCACCGCAACTCCTTTAAGTGTCTACGAATCCTCAACACACACCAAACCCAAGCCCATGTTTTGCGGGAGGTTCCTGGGATTGACGCTTGGGACCTTACGGCTGAGGGTGATTTCGCCAGGGGATTCCCGTTGGATGGCGAATGGAGCATGGCCACCGTGAGGAGCGGTGATGGTATCGTACACATTCGTCTTGTGCTTCCTATTCGTCGTCTTGGGGATGTCAGAAGTGTACGTGCCACCCCCTTGGAGCGCGCCGTGCTGGACAACGTTCTCCTGCTCCCTGCCTGGTCCCATGACGTAGGCGGCCTGTCTCGTGGCCCCCTTGAGATGCGACGATGCCCCCGTGTTGTGACAGCTCTGGAGTTCCCTGGCATTCGAGGATTCCACGCGCTCCGAACGGACCGTCCCCACGGCATTCACAGCCTTTCCACCGGTCATATACGGTGTTTCAGAGGATCGTGTTGTGGGTTTCATCACGAACGACGTGTCCTGCGCGGGTCCCCTGGCGTGGGAAGACATGGCGCCGGTAAACAGATCATCCGGATTGTATGACAACGTGCCAGCCTTCAGGTCTCGCAAATTGGCTCCACACCCGTCGTACGTCGCATGGGCCCACACGGCACCGTTTCTGACCGTCGGCAGTCCGTCCAGCTGCTCCTTCTGCGTGTGCATGGCTGCCCTGGTCTGGGTGCCGGCGTTGTGGTAGGTGGCACCAGAGGTCGTCACCGTGTACTCGTGCGTATTCATACCCTCCGATTTGGTGGGTTTGTGGTCCACGGTGGGGTTGATGCGCTGGCCCTGGAACGAAGCCCTGCCCGGACCGATGTTGGGCGTGTGGTTGACCAGAGACGGCGTTTTCTGGTGGAACTCGTCGTACCGCTTGCTGCCGTGCGTGACAATGGCAGCTCCAGAGGCCGTCCGACCGGGCAACTGGTTGATCCGGTGCTCATTCATCGCATGGGTGGGCATCACGCGGAACGTCGAGTGTAACCCGTCGGCAGATGGAACGTTGGGGTCGTAGCCAAGTCCGGGACCCACTTGCTGCTGCTCAAAGGGAAGCACGTTGTTCATCTTGCCAATAAAGACGTTCCTGTCGGTGTAATCGCGTTCGTTGTACATGGTCTGTTTGGAACCGGACTTGCCGCCACTGGTGACGTACGTCCTCTTTTCGTCCGGCTCGAAGAGGGGCTGGAAGGTTTCCTTGTGTTTCCAAGAGGTCTGGTTGGTGCCAGTGAACAGGTCCAGTTTCCTATCCGTGTCGACAGAGGCCGTTCGGTCGTCGGCTTGGAAAGGTCCATGACGCCATGCATCGATGTTTGCCTTGGATTTCCTGACGTGTTCTTTGATTCGCCTGGTGTCCTCGTCCAGCAACGTGTTCGACATGTCCGGATCGAAAGGGTACTCATCATCGCGAAGGTGTACAGGAGGCGTATACTGGGCTCTGTGGTCTTTGCCTGGAGCACTGAGCGACCAGCCCAATAATCCAAGTCCGGCTACGAGAAGGACTTCCATTATAGGATGTTTGAGATATAATTTTTGCGACGATCAGCATCACTTCCGGCACGCAATCCTGTTACCCTGCCTCGTCGACATGCCAATGATGCTCTGTGGTCCCCTGGCGTCCACAATGCTATCCGGCAACGAGTCCGGGCGGACCGGGTTGAGCACCCATTCCTGCTCCAGGGCCGGGTTCTTCACGCTCTGAGGACGTTCCGTGTGGGTGGGAAGCCACGGCACGGTGACAACCTGTGGCGAGGTGTGGGCATCCGAGTTCCATGACCTCAGATAGTCGGTCTTGCTGAGCTTATGGGTGATGCCTCGCAGATCATTCGATGCGTCTATGGAATGTCCTGGGTCCATTTGTTATCTATCAAGGCAGATATAAAATTTCGTCATCACATCATTCCTGGATCGGGGTGTACTCGGTGTACCATGAGTTGGCAGCGGGGACACACGGGCTGACGACCGTATCCCACACCGTCTCCACGTCCACATCGTCCATGTCCATCACCTCGTTGCGAACACGATCCGGAAGACGGACTGTCGACCCGAAATGCATGATGTACACGCTGCCATACCTGGTCACCAGGACGTTGTAACTGTGCAGATCAGCGTGGGCATACCCCGCTTTCCACATGTGTCGCACGGCCTGCTCGATGCCGTGGTACACACCAGGTTTGACCTCATCCAGGTACTCCACGGGGGTTCCGGGGACGTGTTGCATGACTGTGACGTGATGGCACCCCACCGTCGCAGCAAGATACAGCCTGGGAACAAAGGGTATATGGTGCAACGATTCGTGGGCCTGCGTCTCGTCGTCCCACATTGCTCGTTGCTCATTGATCGGTACTGACGGGTTCTTCTGTTGGATTTTAATGGCTATTTTGGAGGATGTTGATGGCAAGGAGACGACGGTCGTGTTTCTTGCTGCCAACATGACCCGTGTGATGGCTCGTTTCCAGGTGGTTGACATGGTGATGTTCCATACACTCCCGTACGAGCCCGAGAACGAAGGGTACCCGAGCTTCTTCACCAACATCTCCACGACCGCCGCGCGTTCGGGGCTGCGAGGAATCTGGTGACTGGATGCGGTGGATTCGCTCATCTGTCAGCAGCATTCATTTAAAAACTCGAAAAAAATATCCACCTCCCATCCTATAAATGTCCACACCACCAGAGAAATGGGGACCTCCACTGTGGCGTCGTTTCCATGCCTTTGCAGTCGAATACAACCCTCGTACCATCTCCAAGAAGGACGTGATGCAGTGGTACAGGAACTTTGCAAACTCTGTGCCCTGCCTCAGCTGTCAGGTGAAGTACACGGCCATCCTCAACAGCGGTACCTACAGGCTCACCGAGGAGGTCCTTCGCTCGAGTGAAAGCCTCTTCGAGTGGACGGTGACGGTGCACAATGCCGTCAACATGTTTCTGCACAAACCCCTGATGTCGCTCGAGGAAGCGAAGCGGATTCATTCCTCCACCTGAAATGCCGTCCAGCCCTGTGGGTACCCCTGCAACCATTCCACAAACTCGGGGCTGATGTACCCCGCCTTATCCCTCGTATTCTGTTCGAATCGTATCTGAGTCCTCAAATCCGTTTTGGTTCGTCGACTGAGATAATTGCTACAGCCCATTTGGCACCTGGGTGTCGCCCAGAGGGGTAAGTTGACCCTGTGGGAAATGAGGGGGGAAGGTGTTTGGTGGGCCGACGAATGCATCCTGGGCTTGTCCGTCACCCACGAACCCGGATCGAGCACGAGATTCAATGAACGGTAGAGACGGGTGGTCATCGCCGGTGGGACCACAGAGCAAAACCCGTCATCCCATACGCCCGTTTTGGACGCCACAACATCGTCTTTGGAGATCACGGCCGTGGCGGAGGGGATTTGGAAGGTATACTCGCGCATATCCAGGAGCGTATCGACGTCGATGGACAGCCCGGTGAACAGCATCACGAACGCCACCCGCACAGCAGAGGGGACCACGGTGTTGCCCAGAAGGAACAGGCGGTCCTTGCTCTTCCAGGGGATGGTCGGAACGGTTCTCTCCGGTTCGGTGTCGATCCACCGGTGCAGGGGGAGTTTGTTGTTGTCCCCTTTGAGACGGAGGGTCAACGAGCCGGGGTCCACATCTTGTCTGGAGCACAGAGCAAACCACCTGTACCGCTTGGTGGGAGCCCCAACGTCGCAGGCTTTCACGCACGTCCATGTCACTCTATACCCCAACTCAGAAAACGCCGTGCAAATGTCCCTGTACTCCGGAAAGAGGGTGATGGCCGTCACGTTCTCCATGAGGACAAACTTGGGGGACGCCTCTTGCACCAGTCTGAACACTTGGTTGACCAGGCTGCTCCCCTTGTTCTGAATGCCCTCCCTGAAGCCAACCCAGGAGAAGCCCGTACATGGAAAGCCGCCGACGATCATATCCACGCTCCCCGGTGCCAAATGGAGCGTGGAGACGTCATTGTGGATCGGTGCCTTGGGGAGGGTACCCTGGTCCACGTGCTTTTTGAGGATGGCTTGCGATCGACCGTCTATATCGCAGTAGGTCACCGTCTCCACGTCTTCGAACACGTCCAGAGCGACTGTGAACCCACCAATGCCGGAAAAGAGGTCGGCTACGCGCATATACACCACGCATCGTTAAAAAAAGTTGCAGATTGACGCGCCCCAAAATCGGCTCTGACAATAACCGGGCACCCCACTGGTCCGAGACGGTGCCAAACACGACATGCGCCGGGTGCCGTGGCATGATTGTATGATTGGCTGGGTGACTGCGATGTTAAGCACACGCTAATTATTACATGGGGGTAAAAATCGCGTCATTTCGGGGTAGGAAGACACCCCGATGACGCCACGGGTGTGCGAGCGGGCGGTGTTGGAGCCCTTTTAAAGTCGCTCGAAATGCTTCCTTATACACACAGCGAACAGCATGAGTCGACGGCATGCTGTTAAACGCACGTCTTGTCTGGCGCGGGATGCACCGGAGTGTGCGAGGGGTGACCTTTCAACGGGCATGTCGCGTTTGGCGTACTCTTACGATTCCAGGAATACACTCAAAAACTAAAATGCGAACTGGTTTCAAAAAGTTTTTTCTAGAGAAATCACAGCTATGCTGTGGCATTCCCCCAGGTAGTTCTTTTCCTTTCCATACTGCAACATCTATTCTTCTTTGTGTAATCTTTTTATATATTCCCTTTTTGAGTGTTTCTTCTATATTATGGAGGTGAAGGGGTGTGTGAGCAGAGGGTGTTTAGGACATTTTGGAGGAGAGAAATCTGGGAAAATCGCCCGCACCAGTAAACGACACGTTTACACCACGACACCTTAAGGATCTCTCCGTTGCCTGGCGCGAAATGGCCCCGGCTCGCACGTCATTTTGAGGGGTTTTCTGGGATGACTGGTGGCCCCAGTCTTGTCCACACGCGCCACAATTCTCAAAAAAGGCCCGTGGAAGGGGTTTCGGCCATCCTCTCACCAAAATGAGACGTTTTTTTCCCTGTTTTTTTGGCCGAGTCCGTGGCCATGCTGGACGGCAAGTTTAAGGTGGTGGTTCGGGGTACACGCTGGCGATTCGCTCCTCTCGTGCCCTCGTGTGTGAGCCGCCGCCTTATCCACCTCCCAAAACCGAAAAGGGGTACACTTTTTTTTTGGCGCATCGGCTGAGCGTTCGGGCACACGGGAGACCTGGCACGGTGCCACCTCCCGCCAACAGGTCCCGCTCACACACCGCGAAGTGCCTGGAATTCGGCACCGTCGGAATCCCCTCGTGCACACCTAGGCTTACCGGCCCCCGTGTATCGATCTTTTTGCAAAAGTGTAAGCGTGTGAGCAGGGGGTGTTCGGGGTCACCTCGAGGAACAAACTCGCAACATGGAACCCCGTTGACACTGGAATGACAGTTTTCGGGGGACATCGACGCGGATTTTGGACCACCGAGAGCGCTCAACGACCCCTGCTCACACACGCAAGCCTTTCCCGTCCGCCACGAGCATTTCCCAACACCCTGTCATCCTCAACGACCTCTGCTCATACGTCGTTTGGGTGGCATACTGCGGGGTCATTGCGGCCCACGAGAGTTTATGGTGGGCTATGCCAGTTAAGCACACGCTAATCGCATTTTCGCGCCAAATTGACTGCACGCGTGTGAGCAGGGACCGTAGAGGCGCCCTTATTGGATCGAATTCGGCGTTTTGCCACCCCCCAAAACACGACCTGGCGGGTTAAAGGGTCGAAATACAACGAAATCGGCCGCCGACTATTGTACGTTGGCGCGCAGACCGAGGCTATAAAGTTTCCATTAATGTCTCACCGTGTCCAAATTCACCCCTCCGGAGCGGACACGTGCCCCCGTAGAACGCCTCGGCTACTACATACATGCCCACCACGACCGACATGTCTGTTTAGAACGCCACGGTGGGTTTTGGAGACTTTTTGGACTTTGGTGCCTTTATCCAGCGTCGATGCCGGCATATCCGCACATTAGTCGTTACGGTTTTGTTATAACGGCATGCCTGTACCCTTCTGGTTTCTAAATCACCGGGGGCTTAAAGGGGTGGCTCGCACTCCCACACGTCATAAAACCAATCCGACAACCATGGAGAGGTCTGAAAACTTCACAGTGGAAATGTACGTGTGTACCAACACTGGCTGCAGAAATGTCAGTCCCTGTATGCAACGAGTCGCGAGACACTGCAAGCGTAACTGGGCCTGTCGTCAAATGGGCGCCGAGCCGGCTGTGGTGAATGTGACCATTGACAGAGAGTACATCTGTCCTGTCGACGATCGGAGGACTGGGGTGGAAGGTATCATCCGATCAAGGACGCCCTCTGGAATATGCGTTGAGAACCCTGAAGCGTTAGAGAACCGTGTTCAATACGCACTGAATGCCAAGCTCATGAGTGCCATATTCCACTACAACGGGTCCGATGACGACCCGATTGAGACACGTGCAATTGCGTACTATTCTCAACTCTTGGATTGCCTTTGGGGGAGACACGCCCCGGAACGTTTCAAGAGCGTCTGGTCGTTGTACAACAAGTTCTTCAACTACGTGGGTGGTGATGACCCCGAAAAGGATGTCATTGCGTACAAATACAGGGGGTTCCTGCTAGATCCTCCTCTCCCAACGACTGATGAGATGGTCAGTGGTACGATCAAAGCCCTGTCGACTGTCTTTGAGATGTTGGCCCAGTCCTTGCCTCCCAGGGGACAGTACACGAAGAGATGCAGGGACGCCGTAAAGGTGTTGGGATGCGACCAAGGCCTCATGTCCGTCTTCGACGTGATTGAGAAGAACGTCACCTACAACGACCACAGGAGGAAGGAGAGCACGAAGGACACCCGTGACTTTGCCCGCAGGTTGGCAGACAGTATTCGCTGGACGCTCAGATCTGCCACCCTGAAACCTCGCAGGGAGGAATGAATAAACCATCGTCCGTGTGTAAAAACTATTTTATCATCTGATTTCAGAGTAGTAATGGTGACTGCAGACGACGCCCGCACCCTCCGCAGCAACAAGGGTGTTGTCAATCACCAAACGTATAAAATGATATATGAGCGAATCCAGCACCGAATCCAGTACGCCGCTCGTAAGGGGTATACACAGACGGACTACACCATCCCCCCGATCGTCCCCGGCCGCCCGATGTTCGATGTGTCACACGCCGTTCGGTACACGAGGGACAAGCTTCGCTACAACGGGTTTCGGGTGACGGAGATTGAGGAGGACGTGCTGCGGATCGACTGGAAACCCGATCGAGGCACCTTTGTTCCCAACAAAGCCGCTACCCCCGCCCCATCCGCCGCATCGTCGACACCCACGCCCATCCTGGTGAATAAACCCGTTGCCCCGAGCAGCAGGAGCAGGAAAAGCGAAAAAAAGACCAAAGAAATCCCCCCCGGAAAGCTGTTGGAGACGCTGCAGAACCTGAAAAGCAAGCTGAACATGAAATAAATCACGCATCATCGGGGGTGGTTAAAATGCGAAAGAAATTTTAGAAGCACACTACAATGGCTTCACTCACCCCGATCCTCCTCGACGCCAAAAAGGAATACGTCCACCAACTGTCGGACATCATGCTGCCCTACGTCATGCGCACCGTGTCCGGTCTGTACGACCACGCAAAACACAAGCCGAAGCAGTTTCGAATGATGCTCCAGCAAGTGCCCTCGTGGAATGATCAGGTCATCAAGGACAAGACGGCCGAGATCGAGCGGAAGTACAGTCAGCTGCAGAACCTGATCACCGCGTGTTGCGTGAGTTACACCAAAGTCCTGGGCTCCATCAGGCTGAACACCAACCAGAACTCCAACATCAGGCTGTCGGTCCCTGACACCAGCAAATTCGTGCACAGCGTGTATATCTACGTCGCCAAGGAGTTTTTTTACGAGCCAAAGCTGTTGTACTCCAATAGGACTTCCAAGAACGACCTCATGCGGGAAGCCGTGGAAGAGTCTGTCAGACAGAATGTACCCATCGATCAGCTACTGGAGGCGTACCTCACCGTGTCTGTGGACAACGAGGGCATTGACCCCATTGCCGCAAGTGCCGATATGGACCACACGACTGACCTCCTTCCGACCTCGACGGCACCTCGGTACTCTGTGTCTCAGCAGCCTCAGCAGCGGGTGCCCCAACAACAACAAACGCCGCCAGAACAGTGGGTCCAACAGATGCCCCAACAACCCCAGCAGATGCCCCAACAACCACAACAGCAGCAGATGATGATGGAGGATGATGATATGGAGGATATTCCGCTGGACGACGTCGACGACGAGTACAAGTTCCTGTCCGACATTCCACCACAGCCCCAGTTTCACCAGCAGCCTCAGCAGCCTCAGCAGCCTCAGCAGCCTCAGCAGCAGCCTTCCGTGGAGCAGTACATGCCCATTCAGATCCAGCAGGACGATATGTTCGGTTCAGACGACGAAGGTGATGACCACCAGCGGCACGAGAGCGTGGATTTCTTGTAAATAATTTCTCTATTACAGTGTAAATGGATACTGAAAGTCCTGTGTTTGTTGCCTACGCCACGGCCGTCCTGGGTAGTCTTGCTCTTTGGGCGTACATCCGTTATGTGTTGAAGGAGAAACACGCCGAGAAGACCTTTGCCAAAGCCCTGATCACGAATCTGTTGGCGGCCACGTTGATCGTCGTCGTCCTCCAGAACTCGCAACCCGCCCCCAGTCTGCAGTCAGAGCCGTTCTTCGTCCCCCTCATGTAAGTTGTGTGGGAGTGGGAGCAAGAAGTTACGTGGGGCACTCTTTAATCTCAAAGCTGATGTTGCCGATCGAAAAGAAGAGATCGATCGTTTTGATATGTGAATATGTTTCCTTTAGCTGATCGTCATCATCGAACGGAAACATGTGCGATGCGCAGGCAACGGTAGACCCGTGATACTTTTGCATCCTTGTCATCACGTTTAACGGTCGGCGGTTTGTGCCGTCTCTGGGGACCAGGAATGCGGATAGGTAGACCACTCTCGGCGGTTTCGGGAACGTGGGATCGCAGGTATCACCGGGGTACAGAACACGTCGTTTCTTCGTGGTCCCGTCCAAGTACCTGATTTCCATCCTCCCGTTTTTCGAAATCGGTCTTCCGACCTCCTGTTCGATCGCATCTTGCCATCCCTCCCCAGCAAACGCCTCAGCATTCCACTTTATGTACTCAAACATGTCATCATCGATCGCGAGGACTTTCACGACCCTGATTCCTGTTGGGGGTTTGTACCACCACTCCAAAGCTTTCCAGGGTATCCACTTCATCATGGTTATGGATTTAAAGGTATGTGACCGGCGTGTTTCTTTAAATGGTTGTCCCCGGTTCACCTCCCCGAGACACCACGTTGGAGTGCGAGTATACCACCAAGGTGCAGAGTCTTTTGGAGGGCGGCAACGAAGAGGATGCCGTGGACTACATGCTCAAGGCCGTGCCCTTCATCCAGGAGTACGCCAGGGACGTGGACGAGGACAGCAGCATTGCCAAGGCGTCCCACCTGGATGAGTACGGCTTTCACGTGACCAGCACCCAGTCGAAAAAGGAGATCTTCTCGCGGTACATGGCGGAGATGGAGGAGGACTATTCGTATATATTCGAGCGCCAACCGAAGACCAAGGCGGCCAACCGGGGGACAAACAGGACGGAATGGGAGTGTCAGGAGTGTCACGTCTCCAAGGTCTTCGTGCAGACGGAGGCGCAGTTGGTGTGTCCTTCGTGTGGGATTGCCGAATCGTTTATTGAGATCAACCAGAACAACCTGTCGTTCGACGAGCAGGTCAGCAGCCAGGTCAACAATCACTGTGCCTACAAACGCGTCAACCACTTTAGCGAATGGATCAACTCGTTGCAGGGCAGGGAGAGCACCCACATCCCCGAGGAGGTCCTGGATGCCGTCCGGATGGAATTCAAGAAACACCGGATCACGGACGTCAAGGACATCACACCGACCCACGTCAAAAAACACCTGAAAAAGCTCAGACTGAGCAAGTGGTATGAGCACGTCCACGCCATTTGCCAGGCGCTGGGGACGCCTCCTCCGACACTGAGCCCTAGTCTGGAGAGGGCATTAAAGAACATGTTTGCGGAGATACAGGCCCCCTTCAACAAGCACGTCAAACGGGTGGCACCGACTCGTAAGAATTTCCTGAGTTACGCCTACGTGTTGTACAAATTCTGCGAACTGCTGGGCGAAACGGATCTCATGCAGCATTTTTCACTCTTAAAGAGCCACGAAAAGCTGCATCAGATGGATATGATATGGAAGTGTATTTGCGAGGAATTGCAATGGGAGTTTGTGCCGTCTCTGTAATTTCTCTGTCATCACAGCAGCAAGAAGGACTCCTTACCCCGCTTCTTGTTTCCTCCCTGTTTGTTGTTCTTCTTGTTGTTCTTCTTGTTGTTCTTCTTGTTGTTCTTCTTGTTGTTCTCGGCAACCTTGGCAGTGACGGTGGTGGTGGTGGTGGTGGCAGCAGGGGTGGGTTTGGTGAATCCACGGGGGTACCTGCACCGTTTCCCGTCCCAGATCATGCACGAGTTCTCTGGGCATCCTGGAGAGGTTTTACATTCCTGAACAACGACCCCTGGCTTTGATTCGACGATGACCACCTCCTCTGCAGCATCGATCTTCTCGAGTTCTGGGGTCACCGGGGGGCAGATGGGACACTCCGGGGCTTCGCCAACCGGGCACACGGGGCACACGGGGCATTCTGCTGCCTCCGGACACGTCTGGCATTCGGTCGGCGCCGGGCATTCGGTCGGCGCCGGGCACTCCTTCTCCGCCGGGCACTCCTTTTTGGTGCACTTTCCGAAGGAGAACCACCCGAGGATGAAGCCTGCAATGCACAGGACAAGTAGGAGGACGAGGGTCAGCGACAGGCCTATGGTCACCCATGGTATGGGGCGTTTGGGCATTGAAAAATCCATCATCGGGTCAGACTGGAATCTTTGAGGGCTATTGAACATGTCCACGTTTGTCTGCGAGCTCATCGTTAGGAAGGATGCAGAAAAAAAAGATTGAGACACCAGATGCCGACAGCCAAATCGGAGGAACAGTTTCAAAAGTGGGTCACAGAGGGTGGGTACATGCGTGTGAAGCCTGACGATTTGCTCCATATGAACCATGGCGGATTCATGCGATACGCCGTGGACACCATTGAGGACGGCGTGGTGTGTCATAAGTACGGGTGTGGGTACATGATCTCGATAGACCCCAATTTGCGGTATTTCCAGATGACCTGGAGAAAGTTTTACTGGCGTGTGAAGCTAGACGATCCGATGAAGAATGTGCGAATGTACTACAAGGAAAAGAGGAACGCCGCAGAAGAAGAGGTTGCCGTCTTTCGAAGGCTTCTGCAGCAATTGGAAGCGGGCGAAATCGAAATTGTTAAAAAAAAATAGATTGTGGTACCAGGAGATTATGAAGTGTTTGTTTGTCAATTCGTTTCTGAGGGATATCGACGTGCACCTGTCGACACTTGTGCACACGGATATCCCATGCGAGATAGTCAAGTCTGTGATCCTTTCTACGGCAATCAAGTACAGTCGTGTTGTTGGTGGGAAGGTGATACTGAGGGCAGCCGAAATGGTATGGCATCTGGTCACGTGTAAGAACAACGTCATCGTCAACGTCAGCGAGCTGCGACGTGACCTGACCCGGATCAGGTGTTCGTCGGATGAGAAGAACAACAAGAAGAAGGGGAAGAGCAACAACAAAAAGAGGCTCAGCCTTGGTCCCCGTCAGGACAACGCTCCTCCGCTCCCCAAGGGCTACGTGCGTGCCCTGCCTACCTCCTACCCCGAAGACTGGTCCCCGTCATGGGCGAGGACCAACGGATGGATCAAGGACCCGTACTACGACTGGATGCAGCCCTCCTCTTCCATCGAGTGCGCCATCATTCCCTCCAAGTCTCCTCGGCCCGCTGTGGTGGTGAATGATCCAGGTCTCCCGTCGTGGGTATGGGTGACGGCCATCCTCTTGGCGTTGGTTGCGACGGGATACGGTGTTTACTGGGGATACCATTGGTACCTGCGCAACAAGGTTGATCAGTCGACCGACGTGGACAGGGCATTTCTGAATATGCCGATGTCCATGAGCATGGGTCCTATTGACGAGATGCCCAATACGACGGATCTCATGAATGATTTTGCCAATCAGAGCTCCATACGGGCAAAAAGATGAATTCCATGACGGCGGAAAAGTACATGCTGGATGCCGGTATGCTTAACAGGCCTGGGTAGGGATCGGACGGAAGGATGGCGACGCCCGAATAGGTTTTCAGGGTCTGAGTATGACGTATATACGGCTTGTGGACGTAGTGATGGTAAAACTGCTGGAGGCTTACTCCGACACGGGTTATTGTCTCTGCGTACTCGTGCACAAGCGGTCTATACTCTTCGCACCCAATGAGGTCGAGTATGGAATTGTCAATGACGTCAAGGTGGACATGAATGTATTGTGTGCCCCCTTGTTTATTGCTTGTCGGTACAAGCGTCACCAGGACAACCACCATATCATCATCTGGGTGATCCTGTCTGTGTGGTGCTCTTTAAGTCCTGCACGTTGTTGTTAAAGTTGGGCATATCAAATATGTTCAACGAGGACGGGGACTGTGCTGTTGTCGCCTGTGGTGTGAACAGGACGCTGTTGTTCCCGCTGCCTTCCGAAACAACGGTTGCTGTGGTGGTTGTTGCGATTGATGGCGATGTTATCAGTTGAACGATTTGTTTGACCAGATCTGTGAGCATGCGGAGGATTCCGGTGTAGTAGAGCACAACAAAGAGGGAACAGCAGCATGAGAGTGAGAGGACTAATTTGATCCACCCGAACAGCCATTTGATTTTGTTCCAGATCGGTTTGATGACTCCGTTGTAAAACTTCTTGGGCAGGGTGTTGACCTGTTTGCGTATTTCCTCGATGATGGTGTCGAAGATGTTACCCACGACGTCTGTGACTTTTCCGACACCGCCTTTTACCTTGCTGAGTCCTCCTTTGGCACCGTCTTTTACCTTGCTGAGCCCTCCTTTGATGTTGTCGATAAAGGGTTCATTCATATATACCGTATGTCATGTTTTTTTCGGCGCTACCTCTATATATGTGGATTGCAGTGATCATCGTGCTCCTTTTCCTGATCGCTGCCAACCGATGGAACATGACGTGGGTGTCCGTGGCCGACAAGAAGTACCACGTGCGCAAGGTGAGTAACGTTGACCCCAAAGAATCGGCAGAGATGCTGCACAAGCTCACCAAAAACATGACCAGATTTGTGGAGGAGGCGTCTGATAAATATCCCATGGATGCGCGTTTGCAGAACCTCAAAGAACGGTGGAATGGAACCCTGTCGGAAGTTGGGTCCGGCGACGATATTGCGTATTCCCTCAACAAAAAGAGCATTCATATATGCATCCGGAACAAGGACGGTAAACTGGAAAAGATGAATACGGCCATGTACGTGCTCCTACATGAAGCCGCGCACGTGGCCTCGGAAAAGTACGGACACGGCGACGAGTTTTGGCGGAATTTCCGGTGGTTGCTGGAAGTGGCAGAGGATCTGGGCATGTACACGTACCAGGATTTCGACAACGCAGAGGTGACGTTCTGCGGTAAAACGCTGGGGAACAACGTGATGAAGTGCGTCAAGGAGAGAACCTGCGACAGTCAGTTGAATATGACGACATAAAATCTATACATATGTCAACTCATGGGCCAATTCGTGACGATTGATGGGCAACTGGTGTGGAAGAATGGAGACAAGTTCTACTACAGGAACCACATCGCTGCTGCTACCGAAACGAAGAAGAAGAGGACCATCAGAAATAACACGCCACCTGGACCGTCACCGAAGCCACCTCGCCGTCAACCTTCGAAGACAAATAAGCCGCTCAATGCCGTCAACATCACGTACGGGAAATGCAAGATACCCGGGTCCCACCGTAAGATGCCGTTCGAGGCGATTGACGGAAGTGGGGCGTGTATGTTTAGATCTCTCGTTCAGGCTGCGCACGTTGCTGATCACGGCGTCCTTCTATCAAAAAAAGACGAAACGCAAGAGGCAGGCAAACTCCGCGATCTTGTGGTCAGCTACGTAAAGGATCGCCCCACGGTATACAAGAGTATTTGGCAACCAGCCATGAACATGTCCCTTGCTCAGTATGTCAGACATATGAAGAAGCGTAGAACGTTTGGCGACAACCTGGAGCTCCAACTAGCCTCTGTGGTAATGCGCCGGCCGATATGTGTTACATCGGGTCGTTCTGCTGTTGACATCCATCACCGCCCCGCCAAGATGACACCGTTAAAGTCACCGTTATATCTACACCTGTGGAATCCCGACAGCGAGGGTGGTGCACACTACACACCCTACATCCCTCATCAATAATTATAGGATACTAAGTATAATGGAGCTGTATGCCTTCCTGGGATCACCGTACACGCATCTCATGGTTTTTCTGTCCTTCCTGGCGCTGTACTTGGTAATTGACATGAAAGAACACTTTGGCGTCCCGAATACGTGGTCAAACGCGTGTTACTTCACGGTGACAACCCATAGCACAACGGGTTTTGGCGACATCACCCCCAAAACACCCCTGGCAAAGTGGATGGTGACGCTTCACATGCTGATCACCTGGGGCGTGATTGCACTGTCGTAACGTTTTTATCTCAGCGGAATTGTATATGGGGGGGCAATTCGTGAAGATTGGGGGTCAATTGGTGTGGAAGAATGGAGACAAGTTGCACTACAGGAACAATGTCGTTACCACGGCGAATACAAAGAAGCCGTCAAGCACAAGAACTGCCGCCGAGAAGAAGCCGTCAGTTGCTGAGAAATCCAAAGAATGTAGACAGGGGAAAGTATACAATAAGAACACAAAGAGGTGCAGAGAGAGCAAGCGCCCCGCTAAGACCGCTGAGACGACCGTCGAACCTAAACCCCTGGACGAAGAAACGTTGTTCGGTATTGTTCGCGAATTGAAAGGCCTGTATATACGTGGCGATCCGGTGGTCCTTTCCACGCCAGATCATATGACGCGCGTGGGGAATCAGCTTCTCAAGGCCATGATACCTATTCTGTATCACGTCAGTATCTCACCAGGCTTCCCTCAACCGGCTGATATAAAATTACCCAAGTCCAGTCCATTCTGGAAGATGCACGCATCCGTTCGGGATATACTGCGGAAGAACCCGGGCATCTCCGAGAAGCAATTTGTGACGAAGATGCAACGGTTGATGACTGAGATCATCACGCCCAAACCGGTGACATTTCCGCATCTCTCAACAATACAACGCCATCTGCAACCGGTCAGAAACGGAACACAGCGACTCGAACAGGTTATCCCGCGCATCGAAGACGGTATCAATCTCCCTCGCGGATCTCTCTCTCAGTCGGCCAGTCCCCTGCGAGCATACATTGAGCGTCTCCTAAAAAACCCTGCACCGTCCGTCGTTGGTGTGACAAATACAGAGAATACGACGGTGGAGTATAAAATACCAATTGCGCGTCTTGTGCAAGGTGAGCGTTCTCGAAACAGCGGCGAGCGTATTCTCAAAATGCCAAAACAGTGCACCTTGGAGTACCTGATGTATTACATTGCTGAGCAACTTGGTAAACTTCCAAATGGACAACGATACTTTGCCCTAGACTTTGATTTGCCCTATGCAAAACAAGAATTAAACCGGAGATATGGCGACAATGGGACATATATCTGGAAGTTTGGTCCGCAACAAAATGACCGGTACGCAATCATGATAGCAGGTGAGGCGAGGGTGATAACAAGGTACGGCGTGTACTTCGATGTCCAGAGCAAGCAGTTGATCCGTTCCGACTCCGGCCAAAGCAGGCTGCTATTCAATATGTGCAAACTGGTCCAAGAACCGATACAAGAGGCATACAACAACATCTTTGGACGTGACCGGTATAAGGTAGATATGCTCATGGCAAAACACCGCCCGGCCCCTCTCAAAGCGGAGAACGTTCGATGGTTAGCAAGCCACTACCACAACATTCCACGAGGCAAGACAACGAAGCAATTTCTCATCGAGGAGCTCAAGAAGCGCAACGCCGTTTACAGCATTTCGAAGGATGTCTACATGAAGGATGAGTACGACCGTGCGCTGGCTCACGTTGGCAACCTTGTCAGTCGGTCACGAGCGTGTCCAAACAACGAGTTTATCCTCGAGATGAGTGAGTTTGGTACACCGGATACGTTGCGGAGTCGCACGATACCAGGCATAACCACGATAAGCGCGTGCGTCCCCACAACTGCCACGATGCAAGATTTGCACAAACGCCTTCACCCAAAAATACTGGAACAGTACCCCCAAGCCCGGTATTGTTACATCATCTGCACCCTCGACAAGGACATCGACGACAATTCGGACAAATCTCCATCACTGTTGTACGAATCGATCCTCAAAGACCATGACAAGCGTTCTATGAAGCTTCAACGATGGAAACTGCACATACAAATCGAGAAAACCACAGAACCGTTTTTTACGGCAGGATGTGTTGACATCAAAACGAATACTATCGTGCCCCTACAGAAAGCAAGATGGGATGATAATGCTGCCGTCTTATGGAAATACATTCAGAGCGTCAAAGACTTGGGGTACATCATGACCTTAGAACCACCACCACCCAGATCAGGAAAAGAGATTCACCTCCAGGTCACTAAAGAAGGCGGCACGTGCAAAAACAAGCAAAAGACTATAGTTTTCTGCAACCCTGAAGGACAATCGAATGGCCCCGTATTACCAATGCATATTCCTGGTATCGAGTTCAAACACGTCATCAAGGTCGACGAACGTGATGTCAATTACGGCTTGGATGTGAAAGTGCCCAAATTCGATGCTCCAGTATGGTACGAAGTGTGCATTCCAGACAAGATGCCCAGTACAACAAAACTTGCGGACATTCTCAAACCCCAGATTCAGAGGCTCCTGGGTGTGAATGAAAGGATATCTGTCCGTGTTTCTGCAGGGAAACACCGTCTGTCAGTCTACGTCGATATTGAATAACCTCACGAACAAAAATCTATGCCACTTACAATGGTTCTCCAGACCTCTGGACGGATATCGTTGAAAGATATATCCGTTGAATTTGGGGGGACAGCGCCTCACAAATTGAGCGAATACTACGGGGTGGCATTAAGTCTGCCCACCAGCGGAATCATCAAAATTGCGAATTTTTACGGGGTGAGCAACAACCCAGACCCACCTGCGTGGTCAACTGCGGCGAGCTTTGGGACTGTGGCGCCAAGCACCTCCTTCTCGCGGACGGTCACTGCATCGTCTGATAGCAGGGTGACGCTAAGTGCAGTGTCATCAGGGTTTGGATCATTCTCGTCAACCCCTGGAGCCGGGACAACGACCAACGGAACAATCAGCGGGACAACGCCCAATGTGTCCCGTCAGACATACAATTGGACCATCCGGGCGACAGATGCAGAGGGACAGAGTACAGATCGGACGTTCAGCGTGCTGGTGTCTCAGGTGCCCACAATTTCGACGGGTTCGAATTTGGGGACGTATGTAGCAGGGTCATCATTTGCCGTTTCCCTGAGTGCAAGCAGTGACTCGTCAATTACCTTTTCCATGGCAAGCAACCCGTACAATATTGGGTCGGTGACCAGCGGAGGGTATTTCTCCGGCACGGCTGGAAGCGCTGGCAATTATTCTTGGAGTATCCTGGCAACTGATCAGGAAGGACAGTCTGTGACCAAAACCTTTACAATGTCGACGTACAATCCAGTCGGAGCATCCTGGATAACGAACGCTTACGACTTTAATAGTCCATATAATGGTTCTTACATCTACCTCGGATCATCGCCAGCAGGGGGGTATGTGTACTACACAATGTACTCCTACTCCAGTGGAACAGATCCCAAATACTTCACTGCCCAATATCTGACAAGCCTTACTGTCGACTATTACACGGGTGCGACATACGGGTATATGCCAAATATCCGTAATAGGGTCTATTGGTTGATGACCGTGAGCAATGCGTGGGGAAGCCAAACTGTTACTGTGGTGGTTGATTTGTACTAAACTTTTTCTATTCCACGTATTATGGCGATTACGTACCGTATCCTACTTGTGGAGCGACTCGATGATAAGGCCCGCGTTGTCTTTCAAGTCGAGTATATGGGGAAGGCAAAACAGTTTGATACCATCACCCCGATCACAGACAACACTGTAACCGACGCAGTTTTGTGTACGGAAGCGTGGAAGCTTGTTACAAACGATGCACAAATCTTTGTAAGCCAGGTCACAAATGGCACGTACCTGAATGGGGCATCCTTTGTTCCACAAAATGACGGGTCTTTGATTTTTTAGTCTCTCAGCCGTCTAACCCTGTTGTCGTTATAGGCCTGTGGTTTGCGGCGGACGCCGTAGGTGCTCAGCGCGAGCATGTAGAGACACCAAATGATCATTCGTCGAATGTTTCCCCCGGGCATTGTTGCATGTCCTGGGAATGCATTTTTCTTTAAGTCATTGGGAATAATCTCATGCTACTAGTAAAATGAAGATGTACTCGTCGAATAGTGCAGAGCATCCGTATAAGCGCCCTGTATCATCCTCGCTGTCTGGGTCGTCTCAAGTGTCCACGGAGAGCAACATGAGCAACAACATTCTCAGTCCCCCGGTCTCCATGAATGCCCACCGTACGCTGGAAAGGGCATTGCCGGGTTTATTGGAGCGTTTGCACGGGGAGCCAATGGCGAGGGGTATGCACGGGGTGGTTTGGAAGATCCCTCGCGACCATCTGCAGAAGCTGTGGTTGTTCATGTCGGAGATTCAGTACGGTCTTCGTAAGTTTCCTCGCGCGACGGATGTGATGGTAGGTCCCGATTTGAGCCACCGCCGTCCCATCACGGGAGACGTTGCACTGAAGATCCAGTTTAGCGGCGTGCTCGTGGACGGCGTGTTCGATGCAAAGGTATACAATCACGACAGAGCCATGTGGAGACGGGAGGTTCGCACGATGATGGATCTCCCGAACGGTCTTGCGCCGAGGGTGTACAAGGCGATGACCACCGGGTACATCCATTTCCTGGCGATGGAGTTGGTGGAGGGGACGCCCATAGACCTGGTGATCAAGTTTCCGAGTCTTTACGGTTTCCGATCGTCTCCCAAGACCATGGTGTTCCTGGAAAAACAGGTCCAGACGGCGCTGTGGGCTCTGTGGAAACGGGGACACGTCCACCTCGATTTACACGGCAACAACATCCTGGTTCGCCCGAACGGGACCATTGTGATCATCGATTTCGGAGACGCCGCGAGTATTCCTCGTTCGATGCGTCCAAAGGGTCTTCGGATGCCGTGGTGGGATGCGCGCACCCACTGGAAAACCCGCATTGAGAAGGATAGCGACAAGTTTGTGGCAGGGCTGCATAGGGAGGGCTACAACCCCAACGCAAGAATCATCACCGTTCTGAGGAAACGACAGGAAGAACTCCGAAAGCGCGGTAAAAAATAGATGTCCACGGTATATGACGACTCCTGAGCTTCTGTTTTGGACGATGTGTATTCCCTCCCGAGTGGCGTTGTCAACCTTGCCCCTCATGTTACCTGATCATGCGTTACGACCGTTTGGGTACCTGCTCGCGGGAGTTTCGGCCACGTTCCTTGTGTTACGGGTATTGAATTTGCGCCTGGATGCGAGGGAAGGAGGTGCGAACGGGACGTGGTGGCACAATTGGAGACCTGTGCACGGTATCATGTACGCTTTGGCAGCATTTGCGTTGATTGAGGGGAACAGAGACGCCTGGAAATTCTTGGCTGCAGACGTTGCGATTGCCGTGTTTGCTCGTGCGATATCAAAACCGTCCAACTTTTAATCCATGATAGATAGATATATGTGTTTCAATCAGTCGGTATCAATCCAAACGTACCTGATTGGCATGTTTGGATCGCTATTGTTATACAAGCAGAACAGACCCCTTGGTGCATTTTACATGACGGTGATCCAGATGCAGCTGATCGAGTTCATCTTGTGGTCATGCAGCACATCCTGTTCGAGGCTGAATGCGTTGGCAACGAAGGCCGGTATCGTCATTAACCATCTGGAGCCGTTGGTGCTGTACGCCCTGGTCTTTCAGGCCCTTCCCATGCCCGTCCACGCTGTTGCGGTATTGTATGCGTTGATGACCGTCAAGTATACGACTGTTGCGCTGCGTAAGGACCTGTGCACCAAGGTGACTCCCGAATCGGCTCCTCATTTACAGTGGCAATGGAATTACGAAGACGGCAACGGTCTGTACTACGTGATGTTCCTGCTCTTTTTGGTGCTCCTGTCTGTCTACGGTCTACCTGCCGACCTGGGAGTTCTTCACGCGTTTATTGTTGTGCTGACGTTTGCATTTTCCAAGGTTGTCTACGGCCGCCAGAAAGCCACGGGTGCCATGTGGTGTTTCTTTGCCGCCTTTGTGCCGTACATCTTGCTGGCATTATCGTAAATTAAATTTCATCAATATCCTCGAAGACAATCTCGACTTCCTGATTGATACTGGTATGCTCTTCCACTGGGGCAGGCAGCACCAGTTCTCCCAAACGTTTGAGCGTTTTCACCTCATCATCAGTGTACTTGGCGATGATATCGTGCGTATCGCCGGCCAGTTCGCGCAGAGCAACCAAAACAACGCTATCTGTGCTGATCCATTCACGGCGACGCATGCTTCCTCGGATGGTGCATCGACATTCGCGCAGTGTCCCGTCTTCCACCAGGTTGACCATCACCCTGTTATTGCCGAGCAGCTTGGTAACGATTGCGTACCGTTGGTCATCGTCGCGGATTTTGAGTTCGCGATTTGACCCTCCAGATGCAGCCTTATTGACTGATCTGGACGTTTTGACGCCTCGGGGCATGATGTAGTGGGGCTCCTCCGATTACGGCACCAGCAACGACTAAGGGTGATGTCTGTAGTGCACCAAGCGTTTTACGGATTAAGGAACAGTATCCCGATTCTCCAAGAGCGATCCAGGACGTGCACTGACTATTATAATGCGTGTTTAACAAGTTGTACAGAGAGACACAACTTACGCAGTATACACACACAGCCACGTGATACCGCAAAAACATTACTCGTTTCTATTCGGGTTCCTTTAAGTGTGTGATACGAAACGACGAATTCCTCTTTTCAAATCAGACACTTAAAGGGGCCTTCTACCACTCTACATCACAAACAATTCATCATGGTGCAACTCACGTCCGATTTCGAGCCAAAACAAATGGTGATCTCTCCCACCGTGGAGAAGAACAAGCGTGGAGGAAAAGTCGTTTACATCTCGGGCGAGCAGGGTAGGGTGCTCTTGCAAACGCCTACGATGTCGCTTCCGTTCGGGGTGACACCATACGACGTCAACGGTGATATCCAGAGTTACAGCGTTGAGTTGTCTTTCAGGGGACACGAGACTGAGCCAAGGTTGCAGGACTTTTTGGCCAAGGTCAGGGAGCTGGACGAGTACCTCATCGACACGGCGACGGAGCATTCGGAGGCTTGGTTTGGAAAGAAGCAGTCTCGTGAGATGGTTGCCGAGTTTTACAGGAGGCTTGTGAATGATAAGAACCCAGAGTACCCCCCGTTCGTCAAAATGAAGGTTGGTGCCGGTATGAATGGTGAGCCAAACGCCCAATTCTACGATGAGAAGAGGGAACGTGTGGGCATCGATTACCTCACCAAGGGATCGTGTGTCAAGGTGATTTGTGAGATTTCGTCCATTTGGTTCGTCAACAAGACGTTCGGGGCATCTTTCAGGATCAGCCAGGCCGCTGTGGTGAGCAAGCCTAACAGGTTGCAGGAGTATGCCTTCCAGGATGAGGAATGATTACCCGTGCCTGCGCCGGTCAAATTGGGAGATGAAGACTGGGCTTAGTTTATACGGCCCGTTATATAATCGTTTTGGAATTGTAACATCTCTCCGATTCGGAGTCGTTGTACCTGTAACGTCACGTGCAAAGTCCATTTTTTGAATTTCGTTATTGCGACGTTCTTTGAGTTCTTCCATAATCCTTTCGCGTTTTGATTTTGATTGGACACGATTGATCTGCGCGTTTTTCTTAAGTTCGACAATTCTCTCTTCGATGCGTTCCTTGGGGATGACCAGTTTTCCTTCCTTTGTGAGTTCCACTTCACATTGCTCGATACCGCACCGCACTTTGTCGCCAAACTGGATGGGACCGAGAAGACCCCCTTTCTCTGGGTCGATTCCGCACTCTGTCGAGTGGGCTTTCACGCAGTCCATAAACTTTTTCATCGGGAGACCTCTACGACGGGCGTCTTCGAACACACGTGCATTGATCCCGTCCGGATGCATTTTCAGGAACTCTTTGACATCCCGCTCAATTTGGGCTTGCTCTCTGGCGGACAGGTGAGACAGTCGTATTGGTTGTTTCGGCGGGACCCCAAAGTACCGGTAGATGGCCACAGTCTTTGCGTTTTCCTCGTGTCCACAGAAACGAAGCGCCCGTCCGACGGCTTGTTCGTCATCTTCCAGGGTTGGGAGAGGTGCCAGGATGTGGACGCCTCGCAGGTAGGACATGTCGAGTCCCTCAAACGGCGTGCCAACAACCGCCTTAATCAGCTGTCCCCGGCTGTTCTCTGGCGATTTGAATAGCTGGAGGACTGCTTTCAACCTGGGCACAGCTGCTGAGGCGCCTTCAATTCTGCTATTGTCGGGGTACACCATGTTTCCCGGGTGGTACAGCACGACTCTTGGCTTTGGTCTGCCGTATAGAGCCCGCACCGACTCGAAACTTTCACCCTGTATCTTGGAGAGGTTGACGATCTCGAATCCTGCAGAAATGAATGCCGGTCCGAGGGCTTTCAGCACATTTTGGCTGTGGACGTAGGCGTATTGGCACCCCTGCATGGTTTTGATATTCTCCATCATCCTGATGGTTTTGGTGCTCAGGACGTACTGTGTGTTCCATCCGCCCGGTGCATACGTGTGATGTGGACCTTTGGTGTTGAGGTTGGTGTGGTACTTCTCCACAATCTTCCTGGGGAGCATGATGCTACCCTCTCGCGATTTGCCGAAGAAGAGCTTTCCTTTGCCTTCCTCGAACGTGCTCAAATCCCTTCCGTACCCTTTGATTGCCTTCACGTATGCCGCAAAGTACGCCGGATCGTAGGGGACTTTGACATTCTCTGCCATACCGATACCTCTCGTTGTGGTGGTGATTGTACCGAATTTGGATTTGTCGCCTCGGATATCGGCGTAACTCACAAGCCCTTTGATGATGGAGGGGTTGTTCGCAAACTCTTGCACTGTGATCGGGGGGGTGTTATACGGGCGGACGATGTTGACCAGGTTGAGCACGTCCCTGGGGTTATCACCCGGTGTGGCCGTCAGAGGGAACACAAAGGTATGTTTCATGTACTCGGGTCGTGTGAGCGCATTCTGCATGGCCTTGAGACCTTCGATTTGCTTGCGATTGTTGTTGGGGAATTTGAACAGGTTCTGTGCTTCGTCAATGATAACCACCCATTTCCCGGGTCTTCTGATTTCTTTGAGTGGGACGACACGTTTATCCTGCGAAAAGTTGATGAATGTCTGGAATCCCATCTTACGCTGGAGCAAACTCTGCCCCACGGTGTTGCACCACTTCAGGACGGTCATTCCATCATCCCCGTACGGAGTCCTGAGTTTGCTGCGTGTCCACAGTTCCCTGGGAGGCAACGGGGCACCGGCAAAGACAACGGGGACCATCTCGGGAAAAAAGAGAAGCATGTTTTGGGCGTATTCAGAGGGTGGATTGCCTCGGATGTTATCCCTGGTGGTGACGAAGTAAATCCGATCAGCCGTCTTCCAAAACGAAGCAGCAATCCCCATGGCCACCACGGTTTTCCCGCTGCCCGTGTTCTGGTAGACCATGAGCCCCCTGTGTGTATTGGTCTCCGGGGGTCCTCCTGCAGCAATGATCTTTGCCTGTTCGATGACCACGTGTTGGTGTGCACCCAGGGCCTGTGTGTCACCGCACGCCCATTTGCCCGACTCGGATTTGCTCATGAGTGGACGGATGATGCCGGTGATGTGTTGCTTCCAACAGTCGTGAGCAAAGGGGTTGGATTTCCCGATGATACCGCTACACGGATGTCGGCTGTTGAGGAGTGTCTGAGGTGATGCGGTGTACACCGGGGGCTCGTTTGATGCCAAGGTCCTCCTCAATGACCACGTCGACTGTGACGGTTGCAGTATTGAAGACAAATTGTTATGAACACGATTGGCACCTATACCAGCAAGGGTCCTTGTATTGGTATTAGTTATCAGACTGTTGTCGGAGCTGTCCATCCCCTCCTGTCGCCGCTCGGAGGTTGTCGGAGCCCTTACGGGTGTGCTGATTGGCTGTGAGCCTTCTTCTCGCCCCCTGTTACTACCAGAAGACGGTCTACCGGAGGTTGTCTGTACTGGCGGGCTTCTTGTTGGGTTTATGCCCGTTTGTTCCTGGGTGGCACCACCGACTCTGTTGCTGCTGCTGGCTGTGTTACTGCTGCTGGCTGTGTTACTGCTGCTGGCTGTGTTACTGCTGCTGGCTGTGTTACTGCTGCTGGCTGTGTTCTTTTTTGGTGCTGACGAGAATGAGAAGATTGAGCTGGGTATCCCTGAGCCCATGCCGATACTTTGCCCATTTGACCCCTGTGCTAGCGAGCTGCTGGCTGTGTTACTGTTGCTGGTTGTCTTCTTTTTTGGTGCTGATGAGTATGAGAAGATTGAGCTGGGTCTCTCTGAGCCCATGCCGATACTTTGCCCATTTGACCCCTGTGCTAGCGAGCTGCTTGTCCGTCGCTGGGTTGGTGGTTTCATGCCCATCTCCTGTACTATTGAGCTGCTTCTGACTTCGTTAGCTGAATTCACCATAACGGTTTACTAAATTAACACATTTTTTTGACGAGGACTGCCACAGCCATGAGACACAGGGCCATCACCCACCAATTGATCTGGACACTATTGGGGTCTTCGTACCGCTCCACCAGTTGCCTTCGCTGGGCTTCTTTGACGATGCTGTGCACCTTGGTCCCTTGGGTTTCGACGCTCAACGTTTCCAGGGTTCGCTGCGCACCCTCGATATCAGAGGCAACGTGCGCGTACACCGGATTCAGTTTCTGTTCTTCGAGGGCGTTGATGATGCGGTGTTTATCCGCTCGGAGAGCCTCGATGGAAAGTGCCTTTTCTGCTGCGGAACCTGGTTGGATGGGAGCCATTATAAAGGGACGTCGAAAAAAAAAGACATCCTATTGGCATGGATCAGCCGTGTCCCAGAAGCATGCAACGAAACCGACGGGGAGCGTGTGGGTGTCCCAAACATCTGCCCAAGTATGACGCGAGAAGAGGAGAATGCGTCACCTCCATCACGTGTCCCAGTAACCTTGTTCTCATGGGGGGACGGTGTAGATGTCCCCAGAATGCCCCGAAATGGAACGGATCACGGTGCATTGACCCGGCCTCTCAGTGTAAAAGTAACCTCCTGTGGACACGCAAGGGGTGCAAATGTCCACCCACACTCCCCAAATGGACGGGAACGTCGTGTGCTGCCCTGTCCAAGCCTGGCAGAAGAGGCCGTGTTGTATTCGAGATTCTGGAGGATACGTTTCAGGGAGTGGAGCACGATGGTCGTCCGTTGCTGGATAGTATCAGAGAATGGACGTCAAGAGCATCGGCAGTGTACAACAAGTATACCAGACTAGACATCACCGCCGTCGTCAGCTACGGAGCAGGTGTTCCGACGGCCGAAGCAGGATGGAATTGGGGCACCGGGAAAGGAGACATTCGTTTTGGGGGCTCGAGGGGGTACGACACCCTATTGCACGAGTTTGCTCACGTGTTGCTGTCGAGGTATTCGGACCAATGGAATGCACTTCGGACCAACAATATCTGGACCGGTCCAAGGGTGAATCAAGTTGTAAAGAAATTCGACGGTCCCGATGCCACCATGGGATGTGACCACATGCATTTCTGGCCGTACCAGTTTAACCAGGCCCATGAATACTTTGCTGGGGCCGACGTGCGGCATGCCATCATTCTCCAGGCGTTTTACGATGACATTGCGGGGCTGTTGTGTCCTGGCAAGACGTGGGACCCCAGCAGCAACTCGTGTGTGTAAATATATCTACGCGGACACTATGCTGAGCAGAATTGGGAGTGACATTAAGGCGTTTGTTGGTGGGAAAGATTTGGTTGTGTTTGCGATCGGCCTTGCTTTGAGCACACAGTTCCAGGATACGGTGAGGACCCTGATCGATGCCCTTATCATGCCGTTTATTTCCACGTTGACCGGTGCTACGCGTTTGGAGACGAGGAATTTCAAGATCAAAACACCCCTTGGCGGCGCCGAGCCGATCTATATCTATTGGGGGAGGGCCATCAAGAGCGCGATCACGTTCATCATCACGCTCATCGTCATGGTCGAGATTGCACGGTATCTGACGGTCAAATACGTCAATTCGAGCACGGTGAAGTTTACTTAAAATGTGTGTCACTAATATGCCCCCCAAGAAGAAACGCTCGAATCGATCTAACTCGAATTCCAACACCTCGACAACGATAACAAAGACGGCAGCAAAGAAGCCAAGGGTTGCCAAGGTTTCTGCCGGCGGGTCCCAGAAAAAGTGCGATCCGGGTAAAATCTACAACCCCGCCACGAAACGGTGCGTATACACCTTTGGGGACGTGGGGATCGGCGTGTGGATGTCCCAGACCAAAAACCAACGTCCATCTCCCACCGGACAACGGGTGATCATCATGGTTGGAAGCACGGGCAGCGGAAAGACACGGCGCAGTGCGAGATTGGCTCAGAAAACCAATGCCATTATCGTGTCTTCTGACCAGTACAAATCCGATAAGCGGAAGATCAACGAGCGTCTTGTCGAGTTGTTGGAACGGAAGCAGACCAAGCGGGATATCATTTTGGACGCCACGAACCCGTCTGCATCCCGTCGCGCGGAAATAGCCGCCATTGCCAGGTATTACGGTGCCACCACCCACTGCATCCGGATTGACGTTCCTTTCGAGGTGTCTGCCGAGCGGTCTCATTTGCCTGCACCCCAGCGGTACATGGCCACCTCCACCTTCCAGAAATTTTACCAGAACCTGGGGACGGAGTGTGACACGAAAGAGGTGATTGAGGAAAATAGGGAGGAGAAGGAGCCTCGTAACGTGCCCGAGGTCATGCTGGCTCACAAGTACCAGGAGCGGTATCACAAGGGGCCGTACTACATGTCGGAGAAGCTGGACGGAATCCGGGCCATCGCGTTTCGGGGCAAGTTGTACAGCAGGAACGGACTGATCATTCACGCCCCGCAGTGGTTCTTGGACTCGATTCCGGAGGGTACATACGATGGCGAGCTGTGGACGAAGCGTGCCGATTTCCAAAAGCTTTCGAGCATTATCAAAAAGAAGGTTCCACGCGACGATGAATGGAAACTGGTATCCTACCGGATCTTTGACGACCCGACAAGTAGCAATGATTTCAGCGTCACCTATAACCGTTTGAAGAAGAAGATGCCCATCTGTACGGAGAACACCGAGGTGAGCGTGTGCATTGAGCAGCAGACTCTCGCCAACTCGCACAACCAGATCATGAAGCATTTCCGGGAGATTAGGAACAGGAATGGCGAGGGTATTGTGTTGCGGAAGAATGCGCCGTATAAACAGGGCGTCCGGACGGAGGATATGCTCAAGGTGAAGGAATTCAAGGAGCGCGAGGCGAAGATTGTCGGATTTACATTGTATGAGGGAACTGAGCGTCTAAAGTCGTTGATTTGCGAATGGAAGACGCCGTACGGTCACCGGGTCACCTTCAAGGTGTTTACTGGCATCTCCGAGGGGATGAAACACAACTCTGGCAAAGAGTTCTTTAAGATTGGCGATATCGTTACCATCCAGTTCTACGAGTACACGAAGAACGGTCTGCCAAGATTCCCTGTATTTAAAGGAGTGCGAACCAACATCAGTCAGAACAACTTTAACAAACAGCACCTACTGAACGCCTGAGGAAAACGTTCTGTACACCAGCGCAGTCAAGCAGACTATTTGCACCCCGAAGAGGAGAAGGAGGAGGTAGACTAATTTCGTGAGAATTTTTACCGGTCTACTTTCACATACTCTTGTCATCACATGGTCGAGCATAATACGGTTCCGAGAGATAATGTATGTGAGCAATTGACGACGTGGATGCACCAGACAGCCACAGACGCTCCCAAAACATGTCTTTTGACGATTCCGGAGGGCTTGGTTATTATCGACGATGTGCACCGGGCAGTGAAAGAAGCCAACATGGAATCCGTATGCATCGACATGAACGGCTTACAGGGTGTCGATTTGTATGCCGCATCCAGAAGTCCTATTGCGGTGACGTTTCGACGCAAAATCATTGTGGTGTTCGACTATGACGCCATTGTGTCGACCAACCAGGCGTTTGTGTCCCACATCACCAACGCCATTAAGCTGGACATTGTGCCGGTGCTGCTGGTGGCGCAGGAGATGACTGGAAAAGTTGCCACATTGCCGGTGAAAACGTATCAGGACATACGGGTGGCGGCCCCCCTTCCCGTTCCTGATGAAACATCAGCCACTCCCGCCGCCGAGAAGGAAGATGAATACAAAATTACGATTGTGTATTCGAAAAAAGACCAGTACGAAGACAAGGGACTGCTGGGCGCCAAGTATGCCCTCGAGGGGAGAACGGATATCGATTACCGTGGGGATAATATTGCATTTGGCGGCGTGTACGATTCGTACCTGGCAGCGTGTCCGGATGACAGAGCCCATCTCATCGCGGAAGCATACAGCTGGGCAGACGTTATGGGAGACGCCCTGTTTGGAGGTGATGATATGTACTCCTTCTTCCCTTTGACGACGACGGCTACGGTGTTTGCGAATGCACGAAAGAAGGGCAAGGTGAAGACGTTTGGGGTCGTCTGGTCGAAGAACAATGCGCGCTTTGCGAGGCTGAAGAACATTAACCAAATCCGCCGGGCCATGTTGGAATCCGGCAACACAACCCTCTCGCTCTGTGACGGTCTGGATTCGTGTAGGACATTATTGACCCAATGCGTTCATGCCAAGGACTACAAAAAGACGGGGGACGTTGCCCGGTCGTTTGGTCTCACACCACAGACCTTGCTTTTGCTCATGCGTCTCTGGAAGACAAAGTACACGGTCTCAATTCATGCCAAGGTGAAGCAGCACATGGTGTAACGAATCTGTAAAATTAAATTCTCCCCAGACGTTAATGGCGCAATTTATTGGAGCATCCGTATCATTGAGGGACGACGAGTACAGAGATCTCAGGGCCAAAACTTCGGAACGACCATTCCGGTATGTGATCAACCAATTCTCACCGTACGAGTGTCCAGAGGAGTTGCCGTATACGTGCACCTTCCACCAGAGCACCGACACGAACACGAGCTCGAACTTGCGGATGGGTCACCAGGAGATTCTGCGTGGGGTCGAGAAACCCTACGGCAGTCTCTCCGGTCCGTCGGCGTACCAGACCGGGCAGCGACCGTGGATGCAGTTTCAGAGCACCGTCGAGCCGGGCAGGTACAAGTATGAGCAGAGTGTGACCGACACGTCCGACTACCTGACCAAGTTTGCCGTGCGCGATTCCAAGAACGTCGAGCCCTTCGTCCGTGGAGGAGCCAGCACCAGGCTTTGCAATGACGTCATGTCGCTGGAGTGATGATTACACGTATTATTATGCCAGGAACATTTCTAGCCCCGTATTCTTTTTCACCTGAGCATGAGGCCGTTTCAATCGGAGGGTCTCATTCTTTGGCTCCGTCGTGGTTGCCATGCGATTCGCCATGGACACACTCCGTTGTTTCCCTCCTGTGACGTTCGTTTGTGCGGATATATGTTGTTGCACGGTGATTTGTTGGAGGGGGATCATGTGTGTCGGTAGGTGACCAACGATCATGCCCTCATCACTTTTGGCTCGGAACTCATGGAGCGTCATGGACCCTCCAAAGACTCGGAGACATCGGCGGGGTGGAGCAGGGACTGTCCTGGTCCGTTTTCCCGTGACGTGTCTCTTTAACATGGCCAGCAGATGACTCCATTCCAGTTTTTGTTTGTCCAATGCGTATCCCTTTGCGCATCCCCACGAGCAAAACTGCCCTGTGTGTGTCCACGAGTTTTTCCTGTCATCGTAGGCGATTGGAAGCGGGATCACCATATCCGGGATCTCGTGACAACAGTGCCAGCACCACGTATTATCACACTTTTCACCCTCGTCGTCATTGCTGCTGGTGATGTTGTCCGACGGTGTTGCTGCTGTTGGTATGCACAGAAGCAGGCATTCCTCTCTTGTCAACATACGCTTAAAGGATCGTTCAGTCTTTTAAGCGCATGTCTACAGTCAACATGGACCTCCTGCACGAGTCTGCCGTGATTCGGTGCAACATTCAGATCATGTATGCCAAGCTGAAGAAGAACGACGCCAGGTATTTCACGTATGTGCTCCTGTTGCAAGACGGGAAGATTTACGTTGGTTCCACGGACAACATTTACACCAGGCTGTACGACCATTTTACTGGGGCGGAGACGAGTTCTAATTGGGTCAAGGAGCACGGTCCCCCGATTCGAGTGATTGAGATCGTAGAAGAATCCGATCCGAACGACGAATACTACAAATTCTGTGAATTCGCGAGCAAGTTTGGGTTTGACAACGTGCGTGGAGGCCCGTACTGTCGAGTGGTCCTTCGAGAACCCACATGCGTTAAGAACTTTGTCCACTCCACACGTCCGTTCAAGTACCTGAGCAGAGACGACATCAACTCGATTGTCTCGCGAGTCAAGTTTTTGATTCAGAGGACATCAAATGGTACAGGTAGGCAACAAGAGCAGATGATCACTCAGACGGATGAATAATTGCGAATGTTAGTATGGTTTTTATAGAGTCAGTAAACAGTTTGTATGCTGCGTTGAGCAGATTATGCGAAGCCAACGACGCCTTTGTGTTTAGAAACCCTGGCGGTATACCGATTTTGCTCAGAGGTATCAAGGAAGACGACCATTGCAACGTGGACGTGAGTGTCACAACGTGCGAGGATAGGCCGTGTATAGAAGAGTGCATGAAGAATGAGGTCGGTGTATCGCAAGAGGACAACTTTTTCATTCTTCATGAATTCACGATCGATGAGGATACAATCAAAGAGATACAGGAAGCGCTCAACAGTATGTGGTTGTGGACGGTGTGTCCTTGTGGTCAGTATATCATCAAGCAGGCAAATGAGGAGATGTGTTACATGTGTCGCATGACGCTGGCCTCAACAATCACCGCTCCCAGCCAAGAATCGTTTTGTCCGATTTGCCACGATGCCCGGAGTCATCCCAGATGGATGATGCAAACGCCGTGTTGCAAGCAGGCAATGCACAGATTGTGTCACATGATATGGAAAAGCAAAGCGGACACCTGTGCCATCTGCAGGGCACAACAGAATTAGGCTTGGTTTGTTCGAAATAAAAACGTGAGATGGAGCTTCAACATGCTGCCGCGCAGGCGTTGCGTCATACAGATTCCAGGATGGTCATGAAGTATGTGCGTTCCGGTGCATCATCGGGAATTGTTACGTTTAACGCCGGGAACAGCAATATCAAGGTAACGACCGATGTGCGCGATTGGAAAATCCATTCGATGTCCATCATGGCTCCAGGGTACAGTATTCTGCTCAAGGCAGATTACCCCGCAGTGTGTTCCGGTATATCCGCACAAACGATGAGAACGTGTTTGTACGGCGTCTTTCAGCTTCCGATGACAACAAACGTCCAGTCCTATTTGCTTTTGTATTCGCTTTTAAGATAGATGATGTGTAACGAATGAATCACTTTGGAAACCTGCGTTTATACCTGGCTACAGCACCGTTGAGTGTCGGGTATTCCCACAAAATGTACCTGGAGAGTGTGCTTGCAGCCTTGGGATTTGTCCACGACTCTGTGGCACCGTGACGGGCAATGTAGGATGCTCTCTTCTGTTTTGCGAGACGTGTATCCCGTTTCGAGTAGATGGTATAGTCGCCGTATCCCCTGGCACCAAAGTGGGTCTTGCTACCGTCCGAGAAGAGGGCCACGTACTTCTTCGTCTTCCTCGTACTGGGCATGACGTTGATCAACATCTCCTACCGTACCATCAGAGATAAAACACGGTGCTACAGGTGCGTTACCAGAGCCCGTGTAAAATGTGTGCAACCAGTAGATGCTCGTCTCCGTGTTTGTGTGTACGTTCGGAGACGTTGTGACCTATGCTGGTATTGCCCAGGAACCCTACAGATCCGTCAGCAAGATGATGATGGATGCCACACGAGAGTACCCGGTGACCGAGTGCGGAAAAGCCTTGGCCCCGTACATCTCCTCGTTACCGTGCCCCGTGATTGTCCAGATATCCCGGTGTTCCCTCAAAAAAGCCCTCAAATTGCTGCGAGAGTATGTGGAAGATAACAACGTGATCACCGATTACACGTATTCGACGATTGACGATGACACACTGTACACCTGTGCCCGGACGGTATACAGCACCCCCTACCCGAAGCACATTGTGTGGGGAACGGAGGAGGCTCTCGACACCTTCGAAGAGCAGTTTTTCACCACACCATCGCCCCATCGCATGTTGGAGGGCTCGTTGTCAGACATCATGACCCGACTGTTTCGTGAGTGCATCGTGTTCTCTCGGAGCCCGTTAGGACACAGTATGGCATACAACAAGAACACCAGAAGCGTGATTGTCAGGACACAGCAGTACCCCTACGTGGACACGTTTCCCCTGTACAAATTCTGCTCAATGGCCGTCGAATGGCTGGCATTTTCCCTGGAGCACGTCCTTTCCCGCATCCTGTCCGGGTGCAGAAACGATGCAAACCTGACGTATGATGTCAACAAAACAATGCAATTGGCATACCAGGCATACAGACTGATTCATACCATCGAAGGGAGCAAAACCTGGCTGCAGTGCACCACCAGACCGTGCTCCACGAGGGTCCACCTGACCCAGTCGTTCGCCAAGTGTCTCACGGACTACGCGTCAACACCAGAGTCTGTGCGCATATCCTACGAAAAACTGCGCCGAATCTATCCCGAGAACCACCCCGAGACGCCAGATTTCCGGAGGTATAAGAAGAAGGTGTATTCTCTGCACGGGGAGGAACCCATCAGACTTTCGCTGGACAATACCCGCTTAAAGAAAACCAAGACTCTGGAGATGGTAGAAGAAGAACCATGATTGTCTGCGTGGAAGGGAACATCGGATCGGGGAAGAGCACTGTATTACAAACGCTGCGGGATACGCATGGGTACACCGTCAAAGAAGAACCGATTGATGAGTGGGCAGACTTGCTCGATTTATACTATGACTGTCCCTCGAAATGGGCGCTCGCATTCAATCTAAAGGTGTTGCACTCGTTCCGATCTATACCCGAACCACCTCAAGGAGCACCGCATCAGGTTGTCTGCGTCGAGAGGTCCCCGGGAGCCTGTCGCCACGTCTTTGGTCAGCTGGGCTACAACGATGAGCACATGACACCTGCAGCATGGGACATTTTTAAGGAATACCACGACCTGTTGACGTGGGAACCTGATGCGTACGTGTACATCAACACCTCGCCGGACCGTTGTTTCGAGAGAATACATACGAGGGGGAGGCAATGCGAAGACGGCCTGGACAGGGAGTACCTACGACGCATCGAGTTCCAGTACACCAACTACCTCAAGTTCACCTCAAAGCCGGTCCACACGGTCAACGGTGACCAAGATATGGACAAGGTGCTCTCGGATGTGCTTCAGATACTTCATCACCATTTGTAATCGTCACCCGTCTTGCTATCTATCAGTTTACGGATCTTCTCCACCAACTCGTCATCATACCGCAGAATACAACCACCACCGAACGTAAACTCTTTGTTACCCCGCCGGACGTCTCCGACACACACCCACCGATCCCCGAGTGCCCACCGCCCGAAATCCTTCTCCGCGGACCATCCGGGCAGATAGATGGATTGCACGTTGCGGACGATGGTGGTGTTGTCCAGGGAAGCCCTCGAATTCACGGAGCACCTACCGAGTGACTGGTAGAGGTCCCGGTCCCAATGCGGGTTCTTTGCCACGTGGTCGGTCATGGTGTCCAGCTTTACCCGTTGGAGCACGGCAAGGTGGCTGCTGTTGAACACCCGTGATCTCTTGCCTGCGTAAACCGATGCTCCCATGAGATCGACTTGTTTCTCTATTTTATTGAGCGCCTCTGCATCTCCGAACCAGAAGGAAAGGGTGTGACATTCATCCTTCGTATCTTCCGGCAACTCTTCGAGGGGCACTTTTGCGGGCCATTTCGGGATGCTATGGATCATCCAACCCGTCACGTTGTCATTCCACAGGACGATACCCTTGCAATGTCCTTGGGGCGTAAACCGGGTTTTGACGGGGGGGTCGTCGCTATACATGTACCACCCGGTCCAGTTCTGCAGCGCCATCACTTCGCTCACCCACTGGTCTATGTGCATCTGTTTTTCCGCGCGTGTCGAGTATACATGTGCTATGGTTCCGACTTTAAATACAATTTGAAACGTATCATCCATTAATAGTCCTTACGAGGAGGGCGCTTTTTTTTTGTTGCGGGTGCAGAGAAACTCGTCAATTGAGGCAAAGTGTTTGTTGAATGCCCTTTTTACCCTGGGCTGTTGCCTGAAACACTGTTGGATCTCGTCGGCAGTGGGGCACTCTTTCAAAAAAAACGCGACGTTATGTGCCGAGAATCGCCCGTTTCTGTCCTGCTTTGCAGTGGGGGGTCTGGCGATCAACTTGGTCGGTTTGGAGCTGCCTGTTGCTTTGGTGGTGGAGTTGATGCCGCCGTTCGTCACGGGTTTGAAGGTGTGGTAGGCCATGGCGTGGAGCAGACTGTCAGCAAGGTCATCCTTTTTGGTGCTCCCGTCGTACATCTCCAACCACGTTGTTTGTTCCGTGGCCACAAGGTACGAATGGACGGTCTGCACTGCCAGCTTCTTCCGGTATCGATACGTCCACTCTTGCTCGGTACTGTCTGTCGGAAACCAGGGCGTTGTGGATGCGTACAGCAGTTTGTGTTTGGAGTCCTGGATGTGCACGGGAACCCCGCTGAGGACGAAGAAACACTCCAGGTAGTGCATAATTCGGGTCATGGATGGGTTCTTCGAGGGTTGGTGCTCGATCACCACGTCCGTCACCTCTTCCATAAACTCTGGCGTGGCGTTGGTTTGGAGACACGCGCACACGGCAGCTGCCCACGTTCCCTCTGATTCCCAAACTGCCCAGCGTTGGACTGTCCCCTCTTCCGGAGACCAGACACACGCCCCCAGATTCTTTTGACCGACATCGATGGCGAGGATGCGTTTCATGGCGGGACATGTTGCCCACGTTGCCTTTAAGTGGTATACTTAAAGGGAGGGGGGTATGACACACCACACCATCATACACGAAATCATGGCAATTCCAATTCCAACCGTTGATACAGACCACCCTCCAGTCCGCAAGCAGGATGTTCCCGAGGAGACGATTGCCTACATAAATTTACAGGAGAACACGGGTTGGACGGCGTTGCACTTTGCTGCCGAGAAGGGGTACATGAGCATATGTCAGACGCTTCTGGAGTATTGGGCTGATCCGCACATCAAGAACGACGATGAGAAGACGGCTGCTGACATTGCCATGGATAACTTGCATTATGACGTGTACTCGTTGATTTCTTCTTACATGTAACAGTAACATTCATAGAAATTGGTATGTTTGGAGGCTTTGTGGGTGGTAGAGTTCCACGGAGTTTGTATAGTGACAGATGGGAGCAATCTGTTTACGCCAGGAGTAGGGGTGTCGTTCGTGGGGGATGGATCTTGCGTTGTTGATGCATATTCCGCTGTCTGTCTCCATCATGCTCTCTGCGAAGAACTCCATGCATGTAATGTCGTATATCTCAACGGGCCACGGAAACGACGTGAGACGGGGCGTTGTTTGGCTCGCGATTTCCACGACGTGTCCTTTCGTTTCATCAATGTGTCTACTGTGGCATGCGTAAAACGAGGGTCCAACCCATTGTATCAATTCGTCCGGATGAGGAACGTATGGGCACGTGCATCGGATGTAGACCCCCTTCATATGTTCATTTCTTTGAGCGGCGGTCTCCTTAAGTGTATCTTCAAAAATTGCAGGGCGTTCTTCAGCGTTGCGCTGGACACCGCACACGCCTTGTGGACATCAGTCTTATCAACGTCTACGCCGGATCGTTCGCACGCCACAAACAGACACACACAGCAAACCGTTTCGGGCGTTTTTCCTGCGAGAATATCATTGAATTTGGCGTAGAGTTCCGTGCACATCTTCTGGACTGCACACTTTTGCTTGGGCGGAAGCGACAGACTTGCCAGAGCACGAACGAATAGATCTTCGGCGGTGACGGTGCGGAAAAGCAACATGGCATAGCAGGCATCAGAGAGAACGGTTTTGAATTCTTTGATGGCATCCGTGCAGCATTTGGAGGTGACTTCACACGATGCGGCAATCTCCCGAATGGTTCTCGGGTGTCTGTCGCACGACTGTTCGTGGATTTTGCACCCAAAGTACATTGCCACTGCCGCGTACACTTTAAGATCGCGCTGACGGATCGTTTTCTTGGTCTTCTTGCGGCCATGAACGAAATCGGTGAAAATTTCCCTTGCAGAAGCTGTCATTTTGTGATCAGGCGTGAGGCCAAGTTGCAAGGAGCAAGTATCCACCAGCCTGAGCCCGGTTTTCAGGGTTTTGTGTGGATCACGAGCACGTTTCTTCTTCCCCTCGAAAACAACGCCTGGTAGATCTGGCAAGTAAGCATCATATCGGCCTAACGTGGGACACCTTGCTTGCGCATCATCGAACCATTCGGGTCCCTGTTCCATGGGATGCGCTTCTACGACACGGGCACATGTGGTACAAACGCACTGGTCGCTCGACCAAAGCAGATTCTGCTCTGACAAATTTGCACAATCGCAATTCATTCTGCAAATGAAATGACACTGGCAATAATAATCTCCCGTACTTGTATAAATGGGAGGACAAGGATTGCTTTCTGCCGGTTGGAGCCCGTATCATCACGTCAAGCTGCTGGTGCCTCTGTTCGCAGCGATCAGCCCGATGTTGTACGAACAGTACATCCCCGAGAGTGTCTTCGGGGGACACCACGTCATCAAATCTCTGTCCTATGGCATTTTCACGACGGCTTTGACGTATTTGTTGATGGGTATCATTGAGGAGAAGAAGTACAGGCTCCAGAAGGCCGTGTTGCTCGGTTTGTTGGTGTCGGAGCTGACGATTTTCCATGCCGATGCCAAGGTCCCGAGCATTGTGATGATTGTTTTCATGCTGTTTATGTACCTGATTGCGTTGGGCGTTGACAATGTGCACGACTCGTATTAGAATAAAACCTGACGTATACCATAATGAATCTGAAGAACAGTATCAGGCTCGGTTTCGGCGCAACTGTGGGAAGTATGGGTGCAAGTGCCATTGGCGGTCTCATTGCGTTGGTTGGTATTCTTCTGGCGGTCATGTCGAAGAGAATGGACGGATCAAAGAACAAGATCATGTTCGGGATTGGCGCGGCCCTGGTCGTTGTGGCAGCTCTTCCGTATATGCCCATCTTTGGTCTCTCTGTGATGAGCGAGAGTCTCTCACAGTAGTCATGCACTTAAAGACGAGACGTGTGATCTGAGAGAGTAATGGCGACACCTGACAATACAAGAGACAAGGTAGCATCTCGGTTTGCAAAGACGTTGGAGTCTGAGAGTCTGGGGAAACAGTTGGAGATTGTGCTGTGGAACGATTGTATCCGCAGATGTATGAAAGAAAAGATCCCGTTGAAATGGACGACCGAGTTAAAAGGACGTTCGTTTCGGCAGGTGTACACAAATCGCGCCATTGGTCTGGACATGTATAACCTGCAGACCAATGATACGTTACGACAGAATATACAACGGGGCGACTTGCCCCTCAAAAAGTTTATTAGTATGACGCCCTACGAAATGAATCCAGAGTTGTGGAACCCGGTGTTCGAACGAGTTGCCTATAAAGCCCTTCGAAAGCAGCTTACAGTGGACGTCGAGAATGCACCGGACGGAGCATTCACCTGCAACAAGTGCAAATCGAAGAAGACGAGTTTTTACCAGCTCCAAACCCGATCAGCTGATGAGCCAATGACCTGTTTCATCCAGTGTCTCTCCTGCGGCAAGCGATGGAAGCAGTAGTAACATTCATGACATCGAATTACATCGAGTTTTGAATACTGAGTGCCTCCCTCAGGGTCCGAATGCGTTGCTTTGCGCTGGGGGTTGGATGCCGCCTTGCCAGTTCGCGGGCAACCATGAGCTCCCGTTCGAGGTCTTCGCGGTCCCTGTGCATAGCATGATGACCCGCTTCCTCCATCATCCCCTCATACATTTTCTCTGCGTTTTTCCCGTAATGTTCCTGGAAGAATTTAGCGTTTCGGGGGTTTTTGATGGTAACCTCGGCCTCGTACCCTGCAAAATCGTCTGGGAAATCTTCCCTCCTCTTGCTCATCCATGATCTCACCTTTGAGGCCTTCTTTTGCGCCCCCGTTTTCCGTGCCGGTAGTATTTTTGGTGCACTCTGTGACAAACGCTCATACGCCTCTAGCCGCCTCAATTTCTGGGCATGTTTATCCAACATCGACAAGTTCTCTCCTCCCACACGTCCAGACGATCCACCGGGATAAATGCGTGGTAGTGGGAATTTATCCTCAGCACGACGGAAATTCCACGACGGGATCTCGGAGTAGCTGTGCCTAATGCGATTTTTCAGATGTTCAGGCAGATGCTCAGGGGGTTCGATCCTCCCGTCCGCATAAATCTTCACCCCTGGAATCGTTGACGCCATCTGACCATCGTGTTCCACCGTATACTGCACCGTCTCGAACTTCGTATTCCTCCTTGGCCTCTTTTGTCTCTCTTGTCGTCTCTCTTGCATGTCCTCCGTCGCAGCAGCAGCCGGTGACGAGAACGGGCTGAAATTGCTCATATTGCTCATATTGCTGCCCGGGCTTGCCATGAATCTCGGTGATCTTCTTGGGTAGACCGACTCCTCATCATTTCCTATCCGTTTTCTGTTTCCCCTGGTTGACACCATAATATATTCACAATACTTTTTTTTGATGATCTTGGGTCTGGCGGTGTTTCTCCTTTTTATAGAGTACAATCCGAGGGCATATTAACGACTTGGGTTGTGGGATATTGTCACGAGAGATGTACATGTCTGCAAAGACCGACATGTGTTTGATGGTGTGGAGTGGTTGGCAAGTATTTTGCAGATTCATAACCCGGAGCCGCACACGTGTGAGACCTGGAGATGCTGCGAATAACTTTCTGGTGGACACTGTGGCCAATTTCGCATGCAGTTCCAGTGTGTGCGTGTATGGACCAAGGAGCCTGTACATGGGTTGGACGTTTCTGAGTGTGTCGCAGTGGAAGTATAGGTTTCTGAGTCCTGTTTTGTTGACGGAGGCGTCTACCCTGGGTTTGTTGTGGCATATCACGGAAAGATGCTCCAGTTTGCCAACGGACTCGATGCAAACGGTGGGTTGTCTGAACCAGTTCCCCTGTCTGCACCGTATCTGCAGCGTCTGTATACACCCCAGATTGTCGAGGACTGCCGCGTTCCACGTATCATCAAACGACAGGGAAATGTGAGGAATGTGGTTGAGCAGTGACATTTGAAACCGGTCGATTTGGTAAAAGCACCTGGTCAGATGCGCCATTTCGAGTTTTTTGAGGGGCAGATGTTTGATGGCGAGCAGTTCTCGGATGTTGACGTTGATCCTGGCAAGTCTGAGAACTCGTAAGTTTGTCATATCGAGTACGGGCAGCCTGTGCAGCGGTACTTTGGTGGCGATGCAGGAGAGGATGGACGGTGCGTGACTCCGAATCCATTTGATTCGTTGGTGGTATGTGTACTCTTTGACCACAACGGTTGCGCCGTGCATCCGGTCCACTCGTCTGACGGCCTGTTTGTAGCGTTGACAGACACATGCCAACCTGCCTCGAGACTCTGCGGTGCACAGACGTATGATGTTGTCCAGCACAAGATCGTCGACGTCATCCATGCATTGTGGTGACTTGTTCTCCCCTTTAAGTGCGTCTTGTTGCGTCAAATAATATATGGCGATTCACCATGGGATCTACCAACAACGTCAATTGGGTGAGCAAGACCCTCGGCAAGATCAAGAAACGCCTCAAGAAGGTGGACGGCAACGTCTCCAAGATTGAAAAGCACGTTGAGAGGGCGGACAAGGCTTTGGAGGAGATCAAGGCCGCTGCTGCCGCTCAGGACAACAACAGTGACGGGGGGGAGAGTTGGACAACGCTTCCTACCACCCTGATCGGATGGACCAGCAACACCAGTCGTTTTAGGGGTGGGATGGAATACGCGGAGGTCATTCTTCCCAAGAAAGGATTCCGCTCGAACCAGGGCGTCAACATTAAGTACGATAAACTCAAAGGGTTCCCTGCGACCACTGCCGAGCTGTCGTACGATGTGTTTGTGGACAAAGATTGGGACCCCGTAAAAGGCGGCAAGTTGCCCGGGCTCATCGTCAACAATGGCACTGGTGGTAAGGATTACGCAAAGAATGATGCCTCGTACAGGGTCATGTGGAGGCGTGGTGGTCAATTGGTGGGTTATTTGTATCCATGCACCGACCAGGGCAACATCAAAAAGAACCAGGGCAGGGAGTTTTTGGAGGCCTGTAACAACGAGTTCCCGGATGCTGGCATCGATTTGTGGCGGAACACGAAGGAGAAGGTGCACCTGAAGAAGGGTGAATGGAACTCTGTGACCATGGGGTGGACGCTGAACGATCCCAAGACGTCCAATGCGAAGATCTGGTTGGTCGTCAACGGAAAGAGGTTGGACCTGAGCGATGGGCGTATCACGGATGCATCTGATAAGAACAAATTCAGTGGTATCCAATGGAGCATGTGGTACGGTGGATCGGATGCGAGTTGGGCACCGTCCAAGGATCAGTCATTCAAATTCAAGAACATCCGGTACAGGACGTCGTAGTTTTATTTATAAGTATACAGGTATAATGAGCATTCATCCGTCTTCAAATCTGGTCCGTGCAGTCCAGGCCGGGGATAGCGCCACGGTCAGAAGGCTTGTTCGGGAACACCTCAAGCCGGAACTCGACAGGCTCCCGGTCAAGTACCATGCAACCGTCATTGATATGTATGAGCGTGCCTTTGCCCGGTATGCCAGGGAAGCACGCCGGGATGCTCTGGAGGATGCTGTTCGTCATTCTCGTCGTCAACACAGGTAATACATGCGTCAGTACCACATAAATCTAATCTCGCGTTTCCACATATGGCCGAACTCTATGTGGCAACGCCAGCGTATGGTTGCAAATTGAATGCAGCCTTTGTTGCCTGTTTACTCCAGCTCCAGGGACAGTGTATGAAGCAGGGGATTTCCGTTGCCATTCAGTTGTTGGGGAACGAGAGTCTCATTCAGCGTGGCCGAAACATTCTGATTGAGCAGTTTCACCAGTCCGGCGCAAAGTTCTTGCTCTTCCTGGATGCGGATCTTGCATTCAATCCCTCGATGATCACCGACCGATTGCTTCCGTTTGCTCGTCAGCGCCCAAACTCTGTGGTGTCTGGTGTGTACCCCAAAAAGTCGTATAACTGGGCACAGGTCAAGAAAGGGTCCACGGAGCCCATCCAATCGCAGGTCGTTGATTTTAACATCAATATCGTTAAAAAAGATACAAAGGTGGAAAATGGGTTTGTTGAAGTCCTGGATACGGCAACTGGCTGTATGATGATTCCCCGTGATGTGATCACGTTAATGAAAGAAAAGTACCCGGAGCTGAAATGCGTGAATGACATCAACCCGGGGAAGCACCCCGTCAAAGAGTATGTGGCCATCATGGACTGCATGATTGATAAGGATTCACAGCGGTATCTCAGCGAGGACTATGCTTTCTGTCGTCGATTCCAGCAAATTGGAGGCACCATTTACGCCGATATTGCATCGACCATGTGTCACATTGGTACCCACACGTATTCCGGTGACGTGCGAGAACGATTCTCATTTACATTCACCGGCTAGGGGCTTAAAGAAGTATGTTTGGCCGTGAACCAACAAGATCACCATGCTTTGGCTCGTCGCGCTTGGTCTGTGTGCTTTCCAATCCTACCGACTCGAACAATGCATGAAAGAGCTCCGTGAATCGATGAAAATTGTGGGTGAACTGCTTATGCTGGAGGATGAAGACTCTGCGAATTCTTCCCAGACCTCGGAGGAGGGCGAGATTTGTCCCGAGACGTCCGTCACCGACAGCAACAGCAGCTTTGTGGACCAAACCACCGGCAACACACCGCGAAATGATGACCATGTGGTAGTGACCAGCAGGAGGAGAAGCGTGTGGCACCCTCGTTCATTGTGGTGATAAAAAATACGATTTGTAACTCAGAGCATGGCAGCGACAACAGCAACAACAGCCAAGACGCGTATCATCTTCGCGGTGGTTACTCATACAGACGAAATCAGTCTGCAGTGCACAACATCCCTTCTAAAGCTGCAGCAACTTGCCGCTCGTCGTGCGGATCTTGTGATGGATTTCCACATCATCAACAGCGTTGGAGATGCTTTGAACATGTACTCTGACGGTGAGTACGTTGTGATCGTGGACGCCAGGAACGGGTTTTCTGCCGACTTTATCTTTGGTGCCATTGACGGTGGCCGTGATGCTGTATACGGCGTGTACCCCCTGTCTCAGGTGGACTGGGAACGAGTCAAGGCAAGGGTCCAGAGTGTATCTTCTTCGGAACCCATGGGGCATGCCGGAAACGTGTACAACGTCGTGCCGGAGGGGTCGTCGATGAGCCGATACATCCCCATCAAAAGCATTAAAGAGAGCAAGGTGATGATTCTCCGGGCCTCCGTGATCGAACAGATGGTCGGAGAACACACCAAGACTGTCAAAAACGGCAAGCCTTTCCACATCATCCACTTTGAGTCCTCTTCCGACGACGAGCTGCTCAACCCCGACCAGACCTTTTTCAAGGCGCTGCAGAGACACTGTGCCGTTGTTGCGGATTTGGAGGAGCAGTGTACATTATCTGGCAGTGCGCAGTTTGCGGGTTGTGTAGGACAGCGTGGATTCGTTCGTTAATTATTCAGAAAAATCATTTTAAAACAGTTCCCTACGCAGACCATCTGTTTGCCTCTTCGGAGGTCCCTGATGGTGTGGGTTGTGATCGTACACGGTCAGTCCTTGCCTTCTCCTCAGTTCCCGCGCAGCCTGTCGCCGCAGCCTTGTAATGGTTTTCCTGGTGAGGTATTTGACCTGTCCCGTGATTTCTTCCTCCGTCAGTCCCATCTTGCGCCCGTGTCTAATCAGCTCATCCTGGATGTGTGATGGTACCGCTTCCCTTGGAACGATCCCGGTCTTTGTCAGTATATTGTGGCGGATATGAGGCTCGACTGGTTGTCTGTACATATCTCGTATTTCGCCGCCGCTATGACGCGCAGCACGCAGCAACTGACGAGCGTTATGGGTCTGTTTGCCAATGGTGACAGCAAACCGTTTGGGGAACTTTTCAAACGTGTAGGGATCGACATTGTTACTCAGATTGTCCATGTGTAATATATTAGCATTATTTATTTATTTTTGGCGGATGCTTTGTTGAGACAGAAGGTTTTGCACACGACAGAGTAGTCTAGTCCGGGGTATGCTCTGCATGCTGTTGCGGGATTCTTAATGAACTTGCCGCATGCATCTTTGAGCAACGGTCCCTCCTCCGACAGTCCGCGTTTGTGTGACCAGACGTGTGCATTTCGGACGAGCACGAGATCACCCGCGTTGGCTTTGGATGGATCGCCTGGGATATGGACATCCTTTTCCGGGACGCCAAATTCACGCGCGATGGCCCGTATCGACCTTGGAGTCTGGATTCTGTAGAGGACGTGTTTATGATGACGGTACCAATGATAATCTTGATCCGGCGAGAGGACGGCCATGACGTGGTACTGGTTTTTGGAGCACTTGGAATTGACGTTGCTGGGCGTGAGTGTCCACCCCATGCTTTTTGCATCGTTGATGGCTCTCTCTATCAGGTCTGCGCAGTTTGACAGGTCAATCGGGGAGTCTTTTCCCGAGAGTTCGCCCGGCTGCAGTTTGTTGCCCTGTTCTGTGTCGTAATGGTCGATGGCATAGGCATAGCAGTTATTGGACGACCTGCCAACGGGTGATCTATACAGCAGATTCGAGTAGGTGTCCTTGGAATTGGTGATTGACATGATTATTGAGGTATGTTACATTTTTAATTCACGAGCATCAATAGGAGACATGTCACCGCTTGCTCAAAAGTCGGCGTTCAGGTTTGCACGTATCCAGGTTGCGGTTGACATGTGCACAGAGCCGGAACGGTGTAAATGGCTCTACAGACTGGCAAATATTGAGCTTCAGCGATTTTACAGACTGTACGATTCATTCAAATGAGGCAGCAATTACAGGGATGGCGACGGTGTGGGCGAGGCGTTCTTCCTGTCTCGGGTCCTCCTCACCACCGCTGCCCTGCTGACGCGCTTACGGCCCGTTGGTGTAGGTGGTGGTGGAGCCACGGTGATTGTCTGCTGCTGTACGTGTTTGCGAAAGAGACTGGGGGTATGTTCATCCGTGTGTTCGTGCGTGATCAGGAGATCGTCATATAGACACAGCACGCTGCAATAACAGTTTCGTCGTTGCACCACGTTGGAACAGGAAAGACACTGGTGTTGCCCCGCCATACGCATCGAGGGCCGCAGCAGAGTGACCCGTGCCCCGTTGGAGACGTATGACATGACGTCCGTATGATACGGAAGAAAATGCTTCACGTCATCATATTTCATGGCAAGCTGGTAGGTGTACTTGTAGATCTGGTAGCTTGGTTTGTTGGCATCCCCACACTGATCGCAGCACACTTGAGTATTGTTCTCATTCCAGAAGACGAATCGTTTTCTGAATCTTCCACAGCAGGGCACGTGGTAGTCGTTCGAGTGGTCCAAAAGACGACACAAAACATCCGCCATCTTGCTCCAAAAAATTAAAAATCCACGTCAGGAGAGGTCCTATTTTTTCTTAATAGACTGGAGAGGCTCATGAGTACACTAGCACTGAAGAAATTTGACATGGCCAAGACTGATGATAGGCGGGTGTTTTTGATCGTGGGGAAGAGGAATTCTGGAAAATCAGTCGTCTTGGCTGATCTTTTATACCACAAACGCCACATCCCGATGGGTATCCTCAAAAGCAGCACGGAGGAGGCCACGGGTTTTTTCCAGCAGACGTGTGGTGTTCCTGATGCGTATATTTACAGTGACTGGCGTCCTGATGTGATTGACACCATCATTGCAAAGCAGAAACGCCTGGCCAAGGAAGGAACCATGCGTAATATCTTTATCGTGCTTGACGACCTTGCTTTCAATAAAACGCTGTTCGTGTCCAAGCAAATGAGAGAGCTTATGTTTAACGGTCGTCATTATGGCATTATGCTGGTTATTACCGCCCAGTACCTCATGGACCTGCCAACATATTTCCGGAGCAACGTTGACTACGTGATAACCACCCGAACGCCTGGAGTACAAGATAGGGAGCGTCTGTATAAGAACTTCTTCGGCGTGATTCCGACGTTCAACATGTTCCAGAGCATCATGGACAACACAACTGAGGACTACCATTTACTGGTGGTGGACAACACGACACAGAGCAACAAGCTGGAAGAGAACGTTTTTTGGTACAAGGCCCCCCTCCGTGGCCCCAATTCGAAGAACTTTAAGATTGGGTGTCCGGCATACCACAGTTTTGCGAACAAGCACTCGAAAAAGGAAGATGAGAACGACCGGGTGACAAAGAAGTCGGCATTCAAAGTGAAGCGGATCGGTAAAAAGTAGTGCTAATAAAAACTGGCGTCGACGAATCTTCTGGCCTCTGGGTGACCAGCTTCCAGTGCATCTTTGACGGACGTATACGGTGTTTTTTCCCCAACACCCCGTAGAATCATGGGGTCAGCTTCGAGTTGGTAGGGTCCTTTCACAACTCGAAGTTTTGCGTCGTAGACATGCGCCTTCAGCCTGGCAGAGTTTCCCGAGGCGCTCCCCTGTCCGACCCAATCTATTCCGTGTATATACCCAAAGCGGATTAGATTGATTCGCGTATCTGTATAATTGATCGTCATCATCCAGCAGTCCCTGGACTTTCCCTTTGTGCTCATGTAGCCTGGTGATGAGCACCTGTTGCCGTAGACGTGTCTGCTGCCTTTCTGCGAACACATTTTGAGTTCAAAGGAGTACCTGGCGTCAATGCAATTAAAGTCGGGGTCTTTGGCGGACCTGGGTGCGAGGGGATCTGGCCACATGACGGGATCGACGGTGTGGAGTTGGTGGGTCATGAGCTCCTGAAACAGCTTGCCGATGACCTGCGCGTCGATTCGCAGCGACCTGAGAGGCCGTCTGCCAATGCGTGTGTCCCAGAGCGAGTTCCATGAGGCATTCACCACCCGGAGGATGGTGGTTTGTGGCAAGATGTGTTGATGGTGCATGTGTCATGGTTACTGATTGTTGTCGTCTTTAAGTTGTTATCTCATTCTCATTGTTGGGTTCTTCTTCCGAAATCCGAATGTGTACACTGCCAACAAGTCGGACCCGGCACAGGAACTGTAATATTCCGTCAATGCACCGTGCCCCATCCTTTTTGGGACATGCTGGCCAGAGTCGTTGGAGTGCTGGGTCGCAGGAGACGATATCTGCTCCCACCTGCTCCCATCCATCTGTATCCGATGCGTGTACATTGATATCAACACCTGTTAGTCGTTTTGATTTGGAGATGTACAAACGCTGTGAATCTCGAAATGAAACAACGACTACCCATACATTCGCAAGACGATTGAGCGCTCTCCGTTCTCCCATCCCCACACCGGCAGCAGCCCCCTGTTCGAAAGAGAACATATGCATTTGAATTGAATTTGAATCAATTGAATATGTTGTAGAGGTGACGGGGGTGACAAAGATGATGACGGTGGTCACGTGTGATTTCCGGAAAAAAGTCGGAAAACGCGCGCACCCTATACCCTATACCCAAAGCGGACATAACCAGTATCGGATACACAGGAGCGTGATTGACATTGTTACAAACGAGCGGTATACGTATAATCATCTGAAAGTGTAAAATAACTACATGTATCTGGACGGAACTCTTCGTGCTCTCTTTGGTCGTCGAGGACTACCGCCACCACTGCTGCTGCTGCCGCTGGATGCTCCAGATGATGCAGCAGAAATGTTGAGAACACCAGCTGGGGATGACGTTGGCTTCATTAACGATTCCCAGGCTCGCAAGGCTTTCGCATTGGGGTTGTACCACGTGAGACCCGGAATGCGTTTCTGCTGCACTGCGTCCACATGGGGCTCTACTGATTTCCACGCCCCGTGCAGGTTGTTTCGGCGCAGGTGTGGTTCCATGCGTGTCCGGTGTGTCTCTGACAAGTAGACCCCAAAGCCGAAATCGATGATTTTAATGCGAGGACGCCCGTTCTGCATCTGGACCAGCACATTTTCATCGTGCAAATCTGCATGAATGAATCCAGCACGCATCATGATTCCCACGGCGTCCCTGAGCTGATCCAGCAGGTTGGCATCCATTCGATGACGTGCAAGGTAGGCTTTCAACGTTTCACCCTGGACGTATTCCATTCCTGTGATGGCGAGCATGTGTTTGACATCGATGCCCGAAAAGTACAGGGCTGGTACGTATTGCGGGGCTCGTTCTAGCATGTACTGGTGTGCCTTCGCCTCTCGAATGCTCCGGGCAACGAAGGCTTTGTTGGTTTCTCCGTACTCTCGTTTTGCCACTTTGACAATGATGGTGGAACCGCTCGGAGGTAACGGGGACTCTCCCACCGAAAACCGAAGGGTGTCTCTGTAGTGCCGCATGTCAGAGCTCACTGGGACTCTGAACACGCTCCCGTATGAGCCACCCCTCCAATAGACGGCAGAAGGAAGGAGTTTTTGCATCACCTTCTCAGCATTTGTATCAACGAGTTTGTATTTGCCTCGAAACGGTCTTTCTGCCGGCACAGGGAATGCCTCGTTAATGACAGATGGATCGAGCACCCTTGGCACATGAGATTGACGGGGTGCACCTTGGTAATGTGCTGGTGGACTGTATTGCATGTGTTACTGATGCTATAGGTATTAATTAGAAATCAGTTGATTCACGAGCCATGACAGGTCCCCACTGCTGTCAACAACTTTCACAGGCAGGCTTATATTGTCCATTATATTCTGTATTTTGGTACGCCTTCCCCTGATGAACGTGGTAGACTGTGTAGACCCTCTCTGGGTGTATCGCTCATCCAAGCACTCTTGTGGGGCATCTAACACAAGTATACGAACGTTGGTGTCAGGGAGCGTCGTCATTGATGTTAACATCGAGGATGTAAACAATCGGTCACCCTCGAAAATGACGTGACTGGTATGACTCCGAATCCACGGAAGCACCTCTGGCTGCACGGCCATGCTCAATTTATCTGTTCCAGCAAACACCTCGTCATCATGGTACACCCCCAACACATACGTATCCAAAGCATCGTTATACATTGCGCGCAATAATCGAGTGGGACGCACTGGTTTCCATGCTGCGTCTTTCTGTGTGTTGTGGATATACGACCTCACCAGAGTTGTTTTCCCTGTTCCTGGGACACCACCGATGCACGTGATGGTTCTCATACACGACTACCCGTTTTTATTTCCTCATATTTTCCTCTACCGTTGGTATGCTCGAATCATCAATCTTTTGGACGTTCAGAACGCGGTGGTTGCCGGCACCTTTACGCCTCGAAGACAATCCTGACGATTGTGGCGCGAAGCCTAAGAAACAGAATCATTACCTGGAGACGGGAGAAATTGTCATGATGGATGTCGACTGGGCGTGCTTCCAGAATTCGTTTCAAAATTGTGAATAAAGTCGTAGTATGAGTACGTCATCCCACCGTAGACATCGTAGTCTTTGCTTCGGGGTTCACCGTCTTCTGTCCACCGCAGCGTGACGGTATACCCCTTGTTTTTGTAGCGCACTGTGGCGTGTGGAGATGTCAGGGAGTACCATTGATGACCGTGTGCGCCTTTCCCGAGGTCTTCGTATACTGCGTTTTCTGGACACGAGGTGGGAATAGAGGCTTTGGGATCTCCCGCCAGCATGTGCCATACTTTCTGCTGTGTCGTCAGGTGTGCTTGGCAAGGGACTAATACCTCCAGATCCGGGCATTTATACATATTTCTGCGCAAGTAACAGACAAACGAGAGCCTGCATGATGCCCCGTCGGATATAATGGACGTATTCGAATGGAATTGGTGCACGTCCAGAAAGAGGACGTCTCCATTCCGCACGTCAAATGCCAACCCATATTGCGGCATGACGGTGTACCCCCCCTCGTAATGACCACGCTCCACGACGGCAATGTTTCCAAACCCTCCAAAATCGCCTCGATCCACGTGTAGTGCTGTTTGGAAATTATGGTTGACAGTCACGGTACTGAAGACTGTTCCGTCGATGATATATTCCGGAGATTTGCGGCTTTGCTCATACTGCCTTTGGTACTGGTCTGGAGCGTGTTCTTTGTAGAGTGTAGAAATGCATTGGATGTACTCGAGGCCCTCCCGAAACGCTTCCACGTGGTGTTTCAGAAAGGCTGTTTCTCTGCAGGGAGATCTCCAATTGGATGAATCGAGGTACCCCATAATACCAGATTCAACCTTGCGCGTGTCGCTTTCATATAATTTCTTTGCGGTGTCGATATTGATTGCTCGTGGATTTGTCACGTTTGACCCAGCTGCATTCCCCCGGTTTATTGATTCTTGTTTACCAACCGGTTCGTACGCAAGTGCCTTGTTGCACGTGTCGGGGGGGATGGCGTTTTTTAGGAAACAAGCCAGCACCCTACCCCTCTCATCAACCACCTGGACGCTCTCTCGAAACAGTTGTGAATACTCATGGAAATGTGTGCCCCTCTTGGCTCGAATGTCGCTGTCTGTCATACATTTTGACGCAACAACAGTCTTCATATGTTTTCGAGGGATACTTTTTGATTGGGATTGACGCAAACGGGTAAAGTTACAAGTGACTAAAGAGTTTTTGAAGACGCACATAGACCTCCGGACTCTCTGCAAAAAACTCATACCGCTCCAAAGACCTCCACCCTGTCACCTCATCTTCGTACATCTTGCGCACCCAAAGATCATCTTCCACGTGAAAGTAGGCACTGGTTTGAAGCCACGTATCGGGCACGAGACCCTCCACGAGACAGCCCTGGTGAGGGATCTGTATGTAGGGGTAGACGAGGGCAAACCAGTGGGCCAGCAGCACGTGCCTGGAGAGGCTCTGGAGGTAGAGGGCGTATTCGGAGATGTACGGTTCGCTGATCAACGGGGGCAGATCGGCAGTAGGTTGGATTGTTTGGAGTGACACGAGGTCGGCTTCGAGTTCGTTGGTGTAATGTGGCAGATGGCGAGAACGAAAGACGCTGTGGATATGTCTATGTTCTGCTAGGAACGTTGCCACCTTGCACACATTAGCCTTTTTGCACCGAGCGGCGCAGAGATTCCGTTTCAAACGTGTTCCGTTGCGCATTGATCATCTGCAGGATGGCTTCTGCTTGCTCGTCACTTCCCAAGGAACTCTTTAAGCAGTTGATGATGTGATCTTTTTTGACACCCTCTGTGCGCTTGCTGGTCTTTCTGGAGAGCTTGCCGTCCGGTACTTGGAATTCGTCGATGTTGTTATCTTTCATGAACCGAAGGATGGCATCCGACAGATCCTGCTTTTTCTTCTTCAGATCTCTCAATCCCTTGGTGCACAGGGTGATCTCGTCATGCAGTTCGATGAACGTCCTCACGGCGTCCTTGAATGTAACCTCGGTGAGATGGGTGGACATGCTTTCCCGGGCATTCTGGTTTCTTTAAGTGTCATGTCAGGGTCGAAATTGGCGGAAAAAATTCTCTCAGATCATTAACATAATGGACAACGGTCTTCATCTTCTTCTCGCCGCTGGTGCAGTCATCTTGCTCATCCTCATCATCCGCAGTAGGTCTTCTTCGGAATCGTATGCCCCGTTGGAGGAGGCCCCGGTGACCTATGCCCCGGCAGGACAGCCAGCACCACGCATCATCAACCCCGAGGAGACGAAGGGAGCCTTGCTGAAGGCGTCCCTGGGTCAGCCAACCTCATGCTCGGCCTCTGCGAACATGTTGCCCAAGCCGCCTGCTGATGACGGGTTCGGACAGTTTGCTCCCGACCCGAAGGAGCTTGCCGGCCAGAACTTCATCGATGCCTCCCGGTGGGTCACCCTTGGCGCCATGAGCACCAAGAGGAACATCTCCAGGGATATCAGGTCGGAGATCCCCATCCCCAAGAACAATGCCGTCTCGCCGTGGAACCAGTCCTCGATCGACCAGCAAGTGGAAGGCCGTCCCCTCGACTGCCCCACGGATCTCAACTGATCCATGCATGCTTTTTCCATGCAGACACATACGTATTATCAAACCATCACGTGAAAATCATGATGTTTTGATGATAATTTGAAAGACGACTGATCAATCAACAAGATCCGGTGTGACAATTCTCCGGGGCGATGAGCGGGATCGGTTTGTCAACAGTCCTGGTTGCAGGGGTGACGCCACACCAGTCCCCACGGGCCTGATACCCGACGCTGCCCTTGCGTGTTCCAGGGTATCCGTACCATGCAAAGGGACGCCAAGACTCCTGGAAGCGGTAGAGGAGTAGAGATGCTATGACGGCAGTGATCAGGAAGATGTACAGATGCATTGTACCAGAGCAATACATATATTTTTACATGAAGTCGGCATCAATCTCCGACTTGATATCGTCATGAGTATCTACGGGGTCCTCTGGCGGATCGTCGTCCTGGATCATGCACTGCACGGGCACCAACTGCAGCTGCACAACCTGCCACGTCACACCAAACTCGTGTCGTCCGAAGGAGATCCTGTTCATCTCCAGCACCATGCGGGCCGTAGAGTTCTCCGGGACGTCTTCCCTTCCGATGGGCCGTTTGTTGGCATCGAAACAGGGGACGTCCGGTGCAACCTTCACCTTGTACCCCTGGTCGGAAAAGAACGATTTGTAGCCTCGCCTCAGGATCTCATCGTCGAGGTCCTTGGCCAGCGTGAACCATTGCTTCTTGTTGGAGATGCAGACGTCCTCGATGTCCTGTTCCGTCTGTTTGAAGAAGGTCATCATGTTCTGGTCGCCTTGTATGTAGACGAAGGGCACCTGTGGATCTTCGATGCTGGTCGTCAGGACCACTGGGGTTGTTTGAATACGCACGGGGGGATCAATGGGAACCACGAACAGTTTGGCAGAGGTATCCTTCACAACGTCTCCGAATCCCTGCTGGGTGATCTGAACGGTTTTGTATGGCACGGCGCTCATGAGATGGAAGGATACAATTTTATTGGTAAACGAACGCGCATCATCTACTTGGACGAAGCACGGATTTGCTTGGAGTGACGCATGAGGACCGTGGCAGCCTTGCGAAGCTCCGTGGCCATCTTTTGCATCTTCTTCTGTCCTGCTGGCTTGGCCGCTGCTGGTTTCCTGGCAGCTGGCTTGCGGGTGGCAGTGGTCTTCTTGGCGGGTCTTGGGGGCATGTTGGAGTACCGTCCGTTTTTTTTTCGGATCAGAAAACGTATAAATCGGGCTCGACAAGACACTGTGGAGGGGGTGGAGGGACATAGGCAGCTCGCATGACCATGAGTTCGCTATGGAAGTCTTTCAGGGCGTCCACCCGATCAGCAAACCATTGGCGATCTCGTTCTACCACCTGGATACTAAAGATTTCCTGCTGGTCGGGTGCCAACCATTCAGGCATCCACTGAATAAAATAGCACTGATTGAGACCAACGACTTCTAACTGCACCTGAATCTGAGCGTAGTACACTGCAGGAACGCTGGTGGGGCTCGGTTTCCTGGAGTATGGGCACTTGATCTCAATGAGACGGCCTGTGCTGGATATTCCGTCCGGACTGGCTCCAAGCCACGGGTATCGTTCGTGGACCAACAAGCCAACCTCCCACGCCGATTCCCCCAGTGCAAGCATGGCCCGCTCCCTGACATCATCCTCATACTTTTGGCCGTGTCTTGTCATGTGGTTGCCTGTAAACGTTCCGCTTGTTTTTTGGCGGAGACAGTCTCGACGAGGATACCGTTGACTTTTGAACGCGGGGATGTTGAGTGCTCCTCCAGCATCACTTGCCGTGATCAGTCCCTTGCGCACCTCGTACCATTCTGGAGAGCGTTGTATAAATTGGGGTCGGGCTAAGACGCCTGCAATACAGGGGTGGATTGTCTGAGGATCACGAACGCCCGCAGCAATACTCGATACAACGTCTGTCATCATGGATACTGACACACCATTCTCAATGTTTCTTTAAGCACATCAGAAAATCCCAAATAATTTTCCGGTGTAGGGTCATGTTGGTGTTGGCAATGAACGCACCCAAAAGAGCCCATATTGCGAGGAAATACTGCTTCAAAGCGACAGCTACTCTGTACAACAAGGACCGGACGTTTGGAACCTTTGTATCGTATGGAAAAACGATTGAAGTTGCAAAGAATGTGGAACTGGCGTGTCAGATCTGTTTGAACGAATCGGAAGACTTTGAGGAGGCGGTATGGGATGAGGTGAAAATCGTTGCATACGAAGAGTGTCCCCAGGAATGCTCAGCAAAGGTGTTCTGGGTGCCAAACGTCGAGGATGAGGATAACGACAACTAAATTATCTCTCCCCTCGTATAGATATGCAGTGCCCTGGCAATCTGAGAAGAGACAAGCAAGGAAAGTGCCGGTGCCCCAGACAACTCCCGTATTACCACCCGGGGTTGCGCCGCTGTGTGGCAACAAACCCCCGCCTTCGACGCCCCCAGCAGGTCCAGAGATGTCCGGCGAATACGGTGCGGACGAGTCAGGGTCGGTGCAGATGTCCCAAAGACCTCCCTCGTTGGTCAGGGACGCTGTGCATACGGCCTCCTATTCCTACATGTAAAAGCAACCTCGTGCGAACCAAGTCGGGTAGGTGTCGATGCCCTTCGTCTGCACCCTATTGGAACGGAAGCGTGTGTACAGCATCAAAGCAGCAAAGACCACGACGTGGTGGGAATGTGGTCTTCACCATAGACGAGGCCTCGTGTAAAGATGAGAACGGACAATGGATTCAGGGGTACAACAACCGCTCCATTTACGAGGATCTGGTGGAGTGGTCAGCCAAGGCCACTGAGCTGTACAATAAGTATACTCGCCTGCAGATCACGAGTGTTGTCAGCTATGGTGCAGAAGGCTGGAGAACTTCCAACGGAGGATGGAATTGGGGGGCCGGAGAAGGCACGATCATCATGGGGAACAACAGAAATTTGGAAATATTCCTCCACGAATTTGCCCATGTTGTTTGCACAAGGTATTCTGACCAGTGGAATGCGTTGACGGGTGACGGGGGTGTTTGGACGGGTGACAGAGTGAATCGCATCATGAAGAAATTTGATGGACCTGATGCCGTGATGCATGTTGACAACATTACCCATTTCTGGCCGTACGGGTTTATCGAATCGCGTGCCATGCCCTATGGAACTCACATTCGGCATGCGATTATTGTGCAGGCGTTTTACGACGACATGACAAACCTCCTGTGTCCCGATACATCAACCAGGTGGAACCCGGACACGAATTCATGCCAGGACACGAATTCATGAATATCTATCTACTACTGTATAATGGAGGATCTTCGTGAGACGTTGATAAACGATACACACCGAGACGTCCCGACCCTGCTGCGAGAACGGCGGACGTGGCGGCGTGTTTCCGAGCACTTGGAAGTAGCAAGCAAGGTGATCATTACCGCGGGAGGAATTGTGTCGTATGCAGCTTGCAGCGATATCTTCGGAGACTCGCGGGTGAGGCTCATCGCGTTTGTCGGTGGCAGCATGAATACGGTGGGGATCGGGTGTTTGAACCTTGCATCATATGCAAAGCAACAAGCAGCGGAGCGGGAACATGCCATTCAGACCATCGCGGCTCACCAGCAAATTTCCGTTCCAGACGTGACGGCATCCTTCGGGGTGGTGAATGAACAGTGACCAGTGGCTTAAAGAGGGTGGGTGGGTCATCAGAAGTTCGATAAAAGCGCTATCATCATGGAAACAGAGCCCGTGACCGTCCTGGGGGGATTTTCGACACATGTGCTGGTCGAACCCCACAAATCGAACTTCCTGGAGCAGGTCTCCGACTTGTGGTCCGGCTTGTCGCATCATAAAAATCGATTTCCTGGACCCAATCCTTGTAGCATCGAGAAGAGCGATTTCGATGTGATCAGACGGCAGGAGTACAAAATCTGCGAGAAGACCGATGGGTACAGAATGCTGCTGACCGTCTGCATGTTCGGGGAGTACAAGCTGGTCACGCTCATCTCCAGGGCCTGGGATGTCTACGTGATTCCGCTGAAAAAGTGTCCGAGGGTGTGGTACCAGGGCACGGTCTTGGATGGCGAACTTGTGCGGACCAGCGCGGGAGAGTGGGTGTGGATGGGTTTCGATGCGATCGTTGTTGGGGGCATTCCCGTCTACCGTGATCCGTTAGAAGATCGATTGGAGGCCCTCAGAAGATCGATGCACTGTTACCGCCACAGCCCCGGCGAAGTGGAGCTCAGGCTAAAATCGTATTACAACACGCTTGAGGAGTACCAGCAATACCTACCAAGTTTGCAGCACAATGTTGACGGTATTATCCTCACACCAGCACGGCTTGGGATCACGGTGGGACGGCATCGACAGATGTACAAGCTGAAGAACGCCGGCGACCATACCGTCGATTTTCTGTACAAGGAAGACGGTTTGCATGTGTATGACCAGGGTGGGAAGGAGCACGTCTGTGTTGCTGAGATGAAAATCGATATTCCACCAGGGAGCATCATCGAGTGTTCGTATCACGGCAACACGTGGAAATTCCACCACGTTCGTCACGACAAAACCACGGCAAACGATATGCTCACGTACCGGAACACGTTGAAGAACATTGATGAGAACATTCAGATCCACGAGGTTGGTACTTTGTTGACGACACGGCAATGAGATCACAGACACATCTTGCGATCTTATTGCTGCTTGTTTGTCGTTCGTTTGCGATCTTCCCGTTGTCTAGGAGGCAGAGTACACGTCAACGGATTGGGGGAATTGTCGAACTTGCAGGGGCTTGAAGTAGGCATGCTTGATCAGCACGTGAGGCTCCATCCCGGGAACCCTTTGAAGATCGAGTCGATCATCGCTTTTGAATGGCAGTGATTTGAGGAAGGATATCGTTTTGGGAAGCTGTTTGGTCTTGCCTTGCATGTTTCGAAGGACGGTTTTGAGGAAAAAGTGTGTGTCATAGGTTGGGTTGGGTGTCTGAGTCACCTTGTACTTTCCCGAGACGACCCGTTCGTTTTGTAGAGATTTATGGTTTGGGACATGTGTAAAGTCGTAATCAGAGAGGGCAACGATGGTTGGAGTCGTCACCAGGAACTTTGACCCGTTGATGGCGTACCCGATGGTTTGTGGCTTTGTGGTTCGTTTGACAAGAACGTTGTTTGTTGACAGGTCATTGTGTCGAAACCCCGGGTACTTGTGCTGGAGGAGTGCGAGCGTGTAGAGCACCCCGAAGATGGCCTGACAGACGTTGGTATCTGTGAGGGTTTTCGATCTTCCCCGAAGCCATTTGGTCATATCGCTAGAGAATTGCTCCATGAAGCAGATGTTGTTGTATTTGAGCTGTGTTGACGTCGATGTTTTCATTCGAGACGGGATGAGTGGTGCGAGCTTCTGTGGCATGTTTTGACAGTCGGAGCTGCAGTAGATGTATACAAAGTGGGGCGATTTGTAGCCGTTGACCAGTGCGTTTGTCATGCTCGAAAACGCATTGCTGACCATGATCGAGTCTCTATTTTTGACGTGTTTGGCGGTGTCTGCGTGACCAGCACGTAACTCCTTGGCAAATTCGGCCATGGTGTTGTCTCTATAGTACGACAGTTTCATGATCACTGTATGTCGCCCGTCTTGGATTCGGAAGACGTCAGAGTACCTCCCCGATCCAATAAACGTTATATTCATTAATAGTTATTCATCAGATTATAAAAAACGACTATAGGCTTAAAAAAACACACTTTCATGGGATTTCCATGTTGACCTTGCTTCTGCTCTACATTCCGGCCCTGCTTGCGTACCTCAAAACGGAGCACGTGGCCAAAGACCAGTATGCCGTCAGAAAGAATGCGTGTTCCGTGCTTCGTGAGTACATCTCGCTGGCTTCTTTGCCACCGTCGGACGGACCGTCGCGAGCGGACCACGTAGACAAGTTGCGACTGGCGCTGGAGAAGTGTAAGAAATCCACCGACGATCCCGGAGCCCTGGCATATGGCAGCCTGTTGGTGATGCATGAGGCACTGAGCAAAAAGTCACCTATGATGGAAAGACCTGTAGACGATGTGCAGGATACCTGTCACAAAGACGCCTGGAATCACGAATCCAGCTACATCCGAGAGTTGTTCGGGATGCAGCTTGACCATCCTGGCCTGGGGATCACGCACCCGTTTGTTGTGGATGCAAGGCAAACCAAACAGGAGACGCTGCCGCAGGCCATTCGCGAGGTTATGGGGAACGTCACCACTGTGCGACGAGCCCCGCTCATGCTTATGTGTCTTCTCCAACCGGGAACGAGCGTTACATCCGAGATGGTGTTCGGCCACGTGGACTATTCGCTATTTGCCATGGCAACGGCGGATTCCGTGGTGGTCAGAGGAGATCAGGCATGGCATCGATACGCCGCCGGTGGCCAGGCATGTGGTAAAATGGCAAGGATCCAGGATATATACCGTCTAAAGCCCCACGCCGTGGTCTTTCAGAGACAGTGTAGATGATTACTCGTTTCCCGGGATATGCGTATCAGTATACCGAGAAACGAGTTGGATGTAATATCAGATAGTGTTTGTCTTACGGACTGTTCCCACCGCATCGTACTGTGTCATTGCTCACCTGTTGCATGATCTTCATCATCTCCGTATTATGCCTCATTTTCTCCTTGGACAGCGTGTACAAATGTTCGTCGGCGGTCATACTTGCTCTTCCACTTGGAATCGTGACGTTTGGATTATACACCGCCACGAACCTGTAGATATCCACATGGCGTGGGACCTTCACCCCGTCGTGTGAGCCTGCCCGGACGGCTCTGGCGATGGCCTGTTGAATGGCTGCCTCATTCCAATCCGGCTCAACAATCATCACGGCACTCGTATTTTTGAGATCCAGTCCAGTCCCTGCAGCCTTGGACAACAGCAAGACCTGGATCTCGTCGTTGTTGTATTTTGCTTTGGCGTCTTCTCTCGCCGCAGCAGACCCGGTCCCATCAATGGTCCTGAATGTGATCCCCGCACGGCGCAGCATACTACGGAGGAGGGTGAGGACTTCCGAGGTCCAAACCGAGTAGATGACAACCTTTTGTCCCTTGTTTGTGTACTGCTGTGTGGTCCTCATGATTTCATCCAGCTTGGGGCTATGTTGTGTCTCCGGGACGTGTATATTGTGCAGACGAATTTTTCTTTCCTTCTGCTGTCGCAAGAACCCGGGCAGGGTCTTTCCTGGCAACGCACCGTCGGGATACATATATGTGCCAAGACGTCTTGTCTCACTCTTGTAAGCTTCTCTGATGGGTAAACCGGTAGCCGGGTTGATTTCTTGTTTACCTACAACCTTAAGATACTTCTGTGTTTGTGCGTACGTCATTGGGACTCTGACCACCCTTGTTTCTGTGGATGGATACAAATCGAGGTACGCTGCGTTACTTTTATCCGGCGCGTAATACAACAATGTGCACTTGAGATACTGTTTAAGGATGTCTTCTTTTTCGGGGTTGATGCCGCCTGCCAGCAAAAAGTTACTGGCAAAGGCTTTATTGAGTGCAGCCACTTCCGGACCGCCCAAGTTGGAGTTCTTTGGCATTCTCAGCAACGCCCGTCTCACATATCCGACCGGATCGCTCGTATATTGTGGTGGTAGTTGGTTCTCATTCATTTCCCGAATACGATGCGTGACCATACGGAATGTCTTTTTCAGATTGATTAAGGCAATCACTGCAGCAATATCCGAAGGAGCATTCACCAACGGCGTTCCCGTCATGGCCAACACTTTGTTCGCAGAGTTTGTTGCTTCCATGGCTGCTACGAATTGTGGCCCCTCTCCGCTCCGGAACAGGTGCACCTCGTCGATCACAAGCAATGTTTTTGAGGTGATATTAGACTTACCAACGGAGTCGTGTGTTGTGAATGAAAACTTAGACGCAACATTTAGAGCCAATTCCATCTGTTTCAATTGCTCCTTGAACTGACCAACAACTGCCTTGGGTACTGCGCATACAACCTTGTCGATTTGTCCTGCGTGTATGAGATTCACACCCACAGCCAAGGCCGTCAACGTTTTCCCGCTGCCCATGTCGTAGTACAACAGGAGTCCCTCTTTCTCGGGTCTGGCAAGCATGACCTTACACGCGTCGACTTGGTGTTCCCTGAGGTTAAACTTGCCGAATTTGGTGATCAGACCATCCGATGCGATGTGTGGTCTCCCAACACTCTGGCTGTTGGCGGTGGAATTGTTGGTAAGGTTGACAATGGAGGTTGTGCTGCTGGAGGGTGAGTTCCAATCACTTATCAACAGAGAAGAAGAAGAAGTGATTGAAGAAGGCATTCCAATGCTGTTGCTGTTGCTGTTGCTGTTGCTGTTGCTGAGGCTGATGCTGAGGCTGATGCTGTTGTTGCTCTTGTTTTCCAGTTCAGAGTTCCCCCCCGAGTTGCTCAATGTTGGTGTTGTTTGTTTTAGCAGTCGTTTCCCGAGTTGACTGGTAGCCTTGACACAGCGTCCGGTTGAAGGGTTGCACACTTGTCCCTTCGCGCAGGGTTTCTCCGGGCACGTTGCTTTTGCCTTCTTGGTGGCTTTGGGCTTTGGTGGATTAACGCATCGCCCAGACGTAGGATTCAGGACCTTGCCTTGCTGTTTGCAACGCTGAGTCTTCTCCTGATTGGTCATATTTTGGACCCTCTTCCTGCGGTGTGCTGATGTTGCCATATTGTTGTTGCTTGTGTTGTTGTTGCTTGTATTGTTCTTGAATGATGACAAGAAAAGCAGATTTTGAGCCCCAGATACAGCCGATGGTGTTGTTTGTTTTAGAAGTCGTTTCCCGAGTTGGCCGGTAGCCTTGACACATCGTCCGGTTGAAGGGTTGCACACTTGTCCCTTCGCGCAGGGTTTCTCCGGGCACGTTGGGTTGACAATAGGTTCACTTATCTGAGAAGGAGAAGAAGAAGGTGGGCGCATACCAAAGTTGTTGATGATGCTGTTGTTGCTCTCGTTTTCCAGTTCAGAGTTCCCCCTCGATGTTGGTGTTGTTTGTTTTAGCAGTCGTTTCCCGAGTTGACTGGTAGCCTTGACACAGCGTCCGGTTGAAGGGTTGCACACTTGTCCCTTCGCGCAGGGTTTCTCCGGGCACGTTGCTTTTGCCTTCTTGGTGGCTTTGGGTTTTGGTGGATTAACGCATCGCCCAGACGCAGGATTCAGGACTTTGCCCTGCTGTTCGCAACGCTGAGGCTTCTTTTCGATGGCAATGAAGTTGACGTCGTTGTTGTTATTGCTGTTGTTGTTGTTTTTCATCATGCGTTTGTAATTCTTATTGTTGCGTGAATAGTTGTATTTGTTGGCATTAGGAGTGTAGTTGTCGTTGTCGTTGTTGCTGTTGTAGTTCTCAATCAACCTCAACCTTCTTCCCGCTGAGCCACTGGGTGAACTGACCAACTCACTAGGCTGACTTACCGGTGGTGTGGTTGTCTTCTTGGTCTTCTTAGCCGGTGCTGGAGACTTTGCCCTTGAAACAACGTTCTCTCCATTCTTCGATACCAGTTTCTCTCCGTTCTTCCAGACCAGCCTGCCATCAATCATCATGAATGTTCCTCCCATTACATGTAAACATACATAAAAAACTGTTGATCAGAGTACGAGGGGTTCCCTCAGTTTATGCTTTTTCTCCGCGGGCATATAAATCGTATTGTCAATGTCCCTAATTGGACGGTGTATGTACATAGCAAGAAGCCTGGGGATCTTGCTGTTTTTGACCTTATGCTTTTTCTGTAACGCAGCCACTTCAGCACGTGCTTTTTTGACTTGCTCGTTGATCTCTTTCTGAGAAGGTACTTGCCCCTTCTCCTCCATCCTCGCGCGTATGGTATCAATAAAGAGATCTCGCTTGTGCCCCACTTTGTACTTTACGATCTTTTCGTTCTGTAAGAAGTTTTTCAGCGTCTGTGCATGCTTTTTATCGATTGCACGTTTCTCATCTTCCAAACGCTGTAATTCTTGCTCGTCCGCTTCTATCATCTTTATCATCTTTGACTTGTTTTTGATGATATCGTTAAAATCTCTTTTCACTGATTGAATCGTCAAATCCACCTCACTCAGTATCTGTTCGGCAGCAGCGCGATATCGGTCCAACTGTACGTGAGCCTGGATCATTACGCGTTTGTTCTTGTTTGCTGGGATTGCGTTCTTGTATTTAATGTACAAATTGTACAGATGCTGCTGGAGGTCTGTGTTGTGGTATTTGAACATCTCGAAGTCTCTGATATCGGTATATAGTCCCTGGACGTACTCTTTTTCATTCGCTTGGTTCCTGTACTGTTCGACGTTGAAATGGTTTTCGTTGCCCTTGTATGTGTCTAATATCTCTTTTATCTGCTCAAAAGCACCCTTAATTCTCTCCTGTGTGTTATACAGCGCTTTTTCCCTCTTGTTCAAACCAATTTCAGGAGCAGACCCGGCAGCCTTCACCAACGAGGCCAGCCTTCTCGAATTATTATTATGTTCTAAAAACCCGTCTTCTTCGTGGTGACTGTTGTTAGTATTATTAAGTTGGCGTAAGTTCATGAGCTGAGCCATTGTGTTCAGGTATTTCTGACCTACTTTTGCCTTTTCGGTACTGTTTGTTGTCTTCTTTTTCTCTAGTGCCAATCTCTCGAGCTTCTTTTCGAGATTATAGCTCAGAGCATTGATGTGCCTTTCTCTTCCATACTGCATATCCAGCATTGCTTGCTCATCATGCCTCACGCTGATGGCCGCACTGTTCTTGTTCTTGTTCTTGTTGTTGTTGTTGTTGTTGTTAGCCGTCGCTGCCCTAAGAGCCATGTTGTAGGCGTTAAGCCTGTTGTATTCTGGTACTTTGTTCTGTTTTGTTTTGCGTCGCATAGCAATCGTTTCCTGCTTGCCCAGGTCATCCATCGTTGCATCAAATCCGTCGAGTCGTAAGTGGTGATAAAGCAAATGGTTTTTTTCGGACAAACCTGAATAGTTACCTGCAGTCTCAGCTTTAGCATCAAAAAAGTCCATGATCGCGTCATCCACGTTAAATTTGGGCGTGTTCTTGTTGATCTTGATACCTTGGTTTTTGATAAACTCCTGGAATTCGGGATTACGCATCACACTGGTCCTATGACGTTTCATTTGCTCCATTTCCATAACGTGACGCAGTGTTAGCAACTGATATGAGTCATACTTCTTCGCTCTACTGTTGTTGCTGAGGATGTTGTCAATCTTCTGAATGATGTGGTCACTATTGGTGTTCCCCTTGGTTTTGCTTTCCAACAGATGCTTTTTGAGTTCAGTGATGGTGGTCTTTGTCGCCATTGTATTTACTATTACATTTTTATTTACTGCTTAAAAAACTGGGTGATCTCATATTGCTTATTCTTCTGGTTCAGCTTGATTCGTTTCGTCATTTTGATCTGATCACCTCGTGTTTGGCGCGTTTTCTCCAGAAGTGGAGCAACATCCTTGTGACCGAGGATCTGCAGCATGGGATTTTTGACGAGCAGTTCGAGAAGGGCGTTGATGGGGCTTGTCAGCTGGTTATCGATGTAGTACACAAAGTCCAGAGGGATGTTGTGTTCGACAACGTAGTCCGGGTCCTCTGCCCGTTGACTGATGAGTTGATCAATGTTGTTGTCTATGACGAAGACGTAGGGGACTCTGACACCGCTTTGGATGACTTTTCCCGTTCGTTCTTGGATCTTGCGGGCAACGAGTACGTGTGGCTGGGAATTGGGATTGGCATACGATCCCCGCAGCGTTTTGCTCACGACGAATGATTCAATTGGTTCTTCTCCTTGTAACACCCGTCGAACGCATTCCCTGGCCTTGGTGATGGCCGTGTCCGTTGACCTTTCGTACATGATGGCGTCCAGGATTGACTGGCTCACCTGCTTCACGATTGGTGCATTATCGCGGCGGACAATTTGAATCCCTTTGACATCTATGTAGTCATGTTTCGTGGGATCTGTGAACATGAGGCCTGCATAACGCTTTTTTGAGAAGAGCATATATGGATAATACGCCTTCTCGAATTCGAGCTCTATGCACCCGGGAAAGTGAGCAGTAATACGCGCTGCAACGTTCTCAGCCACCTCAAAATGGTACGCGAGATCGTACATGTGTTCGTCCGGGACCTTGAAACGGACCATCACAGAATCCGTGTCGCCGTACACCACATCGCTTCCCGGGACCATTTCGAGACACAGTTGTTTGGTTTCCTCGATGAGCCGTCTGCCTGTGGCCGTGGTGGCTGCGGCAATCGGAACGCATGGCATGAATCCTCTCGATGCTCCTGTAAAGCCATACACGCTGTTCATCGTGATTTTGAATGCAAGCTGAGCACCGTTCCAGAGAGATTCCCCGAAGGTGTCGCCTTGTTTCTTGCAGAGTGCCATCTTCTTCTTTGCGTCTTTCCTCCACGTTGCGAGGTTTTCGAGGAGCGTTGGAAGGATACCCTTTTCGTCCTGGGAGAATGTGTACACGCCGAGTCCTGTGTCGACGGTGTACACGTTCTCCGGTTGGTCTTTGCCCGGGATGACGAGGGTGCTGTAGCAGAGGTTGTACGTCCTCATGATGGAGGGGTACAGACTGGCGAAGTCGAGTCCACACACGGGGTCGTAATAGACTCCCTTTTTGGCGTCGAGCACGGTTGCCCCTTCGAATTTCCCGGTGATGGTCATGTTCTTGTCGTCTGGTAGGAGGAAGCCCATGTCTTTGGCCTGTTTGAGGATGACGGAGAACACCTTGATCTGCTGGCCCCTGGATAAGAGATACTCCACCGGCACACCCGTTGCGATTGCCATTTGTGTGAGGTTTTCGAAGATGTTGAGACGCGTGAGCAGCCGGAGAGGTAGTAGTACATCCTGAGCTGCGTACGTGGCAATTTCCGCCCGTTCTGCCGGTCCTTGCACAAACTTCTGGAAGATTTGGTAGGCTGGCAGGTCCACTTTGGAATCGTTGAGGAATTTGAGGGAGACGTTGTTCAATGAGTACGACTCCAGTTTATGTTCTCGTTTCACCAGTTGCATCAGGTCGAGATCGAGGATGCCTGGGGCCCGAATCAGGCTGTAGTTGTTCTGTCCGTATGCACCGCTGTTGAGTTCCCAGGTTCTGGCAGTACCCGCTTCTGGTCCTCCCCTGCCCATCAGTCGCAGGTGTTTGGCCACTTCGGTATCGCCCATGAGTTCTTCCAGGACATTCTGGCGACCGATAATGTATTCCCAATCGAATTGCCAGCTGTTGTATGCCAGAAAGATGTCGACATTGTGTTTGCGCAAAAGTTCTATCCATTCGATGAGGACACCCGCCTCGTCGTCTACGGAGATGATGTCAACGCCCTCGACTTCCGCTGTTTCGTGTAAACAGATGACGGTTGTGCAATAGGGTTGCGATTCCCCCAGTCTCTGGAACGAACTGGCTATTTGGATGATGCAGTTCTCCGGGTGCGCCGAGCTAGGAAAGTTGCCGTCGTGACTGTACACCTCGATATCCCAGCTGCATACGACCAGAGGGGGTATGGCTGTTTGGGTGGACGGTGACACACGGTGTTCCGGTACAACAAACTCGAGATCTGCGCCGAAATAGAGTGTTCCTTTCACGGACGACTGAATCCGAATCCATCCCACTGGAGCAATTCGACGATCGTGGCAAAGACGCACGACTGGATCAACGTTCCCCTCGTAGACTTCGTATTTATCGTATCCTAGTTTCTTTTTTGCCCGTTTCTGGTCTCTTTGGGTATCGAAGACGAGTTTTGCAAAGTTGTCTGATGATTTGGAGTACCCCCATGCATCTTTCTTGGTGACGAGGGAGCACAGATGTCCGACTGTCGCATACTGTTTTTCTGCGTCATCCAGAAACGTGCGTCGGCGGGGGAGGGATAGTCCTGCAAGTTTGACGAAGAGGTACGGTTTGGTCACCACACGACACACGATACTTTCCCCGTTGAGCGTCTTTCCAAAGCCATGAATCTCAAAACGATTATCAGTGTCCCTGGCTGACCATGTGAGAATGTAGACGTCCATTGTGTGTGTTTTGGAGGGTTCACGTGGTAATCATCCCTTTAAGGTGGAAGTAAAAATCTATGTATGTGTATATAATGTCAGGGTGGAGAACTGCTCTGGGCGTTACAGATGCAAACACGCATGACGACATTGCTCGTAAGTACAAGAAGTTGATCCTCAAAACGCACCCCAATAAAGGAGGGGATGCTGCCGATTTTAGGAGGGTGCGCAGTGCATGGGAGACGTACCAAAAACAAGGAATGGATGACCATCTCCATCGGGCCAGCAAGAGTCTGCTTCCGTTGGCAGAGATGCTGAAGAAACAGTACCGGGGCAAAAGCACGTTGTCTGTCGAGCGTCTTGCTGTTTCGGGGAGTCTGCGCTCGATGGTTGATTCTAGGTTGAGCAGGTTTACGAGTCTTGGGCGTTTGTTGCGAGCCACACCCAAGACCAGGGTCCCTGCTTTTGAAAAGCCGATTCTGCGATCACGTCTCCAAGAGGCCATTGAGACTGCTCTTCGAGGTGTGAGGCGTAGTGTTGGGTTGGAAGGTGATATTTTCTGGGCATCTCTGGCGTTGTATGTTGCACTTGAATACCAATTGTCGACACTTCGGTCAACGTACGTGGCGTCGTGGCCGGTTCGGGCGGATACCGGGGCACCCGTCTCATCGAGGAAGGGGTTGCGGTACAGGCTGCCTGCTGGGTTCGAGCACATCCACAATGCGGAGATCTTGGGCATGGTCAACCGGTTTGGCTCCAGGTACGCGCGGACCCTGTAAATTCGTTACTTACTTTTGCATTTTGTTGTACACAATCTTGTTCATCTGGTTGAGTGCTGTTCGAATACCTGCCAGGACGTCGGTGATGGTCTCGCCCTGACTGGTATACAGCGCCCCGGAGACTGCAGCCATGTCCTCTGCAACGTCGTGTACAATGTCTGCAATGGCTTCCCCAGAGGTTGAAATCATGGGATTGTCGTCATCGTATTCGGACTCAATTTCGGATTCGAGTTCTTGGCCGGCGTCCGATCCACATTCGGAGAGGGATTGCATCTCAACCTCGTTGTGTAGTTCGGCTTCTTGCTGCTGTTGCTGTTGCTGCGGCGTCATACTTCGGCAGAGGATAAGATTATTCGGAATTAAACGATCCACGAATCATCATCCAGCCCGATGGGGACACCTGGCGGAGATGCGGGCTCTACAAAGACGCTCTTTCCGTAACTTTTGAATACCGGACTGCCTTGCAGACTGCTGCTGAGATCGAGGTCTGGTTCGGTTGTCATGGAGGTGGCATCATAGTTCACGTCGTCGTCATCGTCAGTAAAGGAGCACTGTTCTTCGTTCCATTCGTCGTGCTCCATGATTTCCATATCCATCGGTTGTGGGTTTTCTTCCTCGTGATCAAAGGGTGCGGCATCTTCCTGATCGGGTGCCACCGTCGATTTGTACGGTTTTTTGAGTTGACGTTGTTGTTGTTGGCGACAAAGCATGATGATTCGTGTGTTACAGGGGTGACAATATAAAAGTCTTTAAGTGTACGCACGAGTGGAACTGGCCACCACCAATCATTTAATCGAGCATCATGAGGTCTTGGCGTTTGGCCCTGACGTGATTCGCCACGGTGCTCTTGAGGGTCCCGATCATGTCCCTGTTCTCGTAGACCAACCTGCATGGGCTGGTCTTCTTCACGCGGCCGTGCAGCACACGTTGGAGGGCAGGCACCAGGAACTGCTCGGCCTTGGGCACAACGAGCTTGACGTTTCCTCGCTTCCTCTTGGTCGTCTCGGTTGCGGGTACTGGCATGGTGACGATACCACGAACATCGAACATACCAGAAGCATAGTCCAGCGTCAGGTCTTCGACATTCTCGTTGAGTGGCTCTTTGAGGACGTCTGTCATCAACGACATGTCAATCTTGCCCTCCAGGAAGTCGAAGGTCTTCTGGGCCATGGTCTTCTTGAGTTTGCAGTGTTCCATGGCAAACTCCAGCAACGGTCTGCTCTGCTCTCCAAGGAAGAGAATCGTGCACACGTCCTTCTTTTGCGGCCTCTTGACAATGGTGATGCGGGACGGCATAAACTTGGCAGAGACTTGCTCGGCAATACGGGCATCGCTGGACACCAGGACGACTCGTACTTGCTTGTTCTTGGAGAGGGTGATGGTCATTTGGGCGTCAATCATACCGGCATAATACTCGTTATCATTGACTTCGGGCATTTGGGTGGTAACGCCTGATGACTGTTCGGTGACGGACTCATTGGTCTGGGTGGTTTCCATGGTTGGGTCGACGTGGCTCTGGCTCTGACTGAATGTAGACATCTTGGTATCTTGCCAAAATGTGTACATAGAGGCTCTTTAAGTGTCCTGTTAAAAATGAAACGGGATGGGCTTCTTTAAGCACTGCAGGCTGCACCGGACGAGCAGTACCATGAATTGACCTTTGTGAGCTCAAACGCCAGGTGGGCAATCATCCCGAGTATGAATCCCGTATAGGCAGCGTCTTGTGGTCCGGTGATGGGATACAGGATGGAACTGGCAGTGAGCAGTGCGGCCAAGACGGCACCGACAACCAATGCTTCAATCATTAACGACCCGAGGTACATTGATGTAAAACTAGATTATTTTAGACACGGAAACCATGTAATGACCCGTTTCCTGAGTTCCTCGACCAGTTCGCGAACCACGTCGTGCTCGAGCATGAACCTGACAATCTCCAGGGTGCTCTCTGGAATGTCGTCAGAGGTCCCGGAGACTCCATCTGGGCCTTTCTGGAGCGTTTCCAGGATATCCACCACGGCGTCTTCGTTACCCTTTGTATACTTCACGACGGCTTTGATGAGACTCATGGCACTCTGTGGATTGACGGCTCCGTTCTGAATATCCGCGATGATCTTTTTGACGATGATTCGGTCGTACATGGTGTGATGACAGAGTTTTTTTTCGCGCGCGTCGAACCGGGTATACAATTTTCCCGGGAAGCACTAATGATTGTCGCGTACGTGTCACAGCAATGCCCAAACAGCATCCGGTTTGTCAAAATCATCAGGAGACTGCAGCTGGAGGATGTGCATCTGTACAACGTCGACGAGCAGGCACCCCGGCATTCCATCCATGCTGTGCCTTCGGTTGTGACGCCAGGGGGGATTAAGACGGGCACTGAAGCGTTTGAGTGGCTGCAGCAGTACGAAAACAGGTTGCCATTGGAAGCGTATGCCACCGTACTGGGGGAAGGCGGTGCTGGAGAGTTGGCGTACACAAGTCTGGATGACGACGAGACTGTGAATCCGACACAGTTTTCCTCATTTTCGTAGGCATTTAAAGAAACTGCACACTGCGACGAATGTAACTGTGCATTGTCCGCGATGGATTCAGACAAAGAGTACACGCTCTTCGCCAAGACCGTCCAAGGCGGGGCGTTGCGAAGTCTGTTTGAGTGTTTATACCACATCGTGCACGACACCAACGTCACGTGGGAAGCGCGTGATGAGAAGGGTGAGGGTGGTGGAGCTAAAATCCTGACAATGGACGGTGCGCGGTGTGCTCTGATCCACATGCGTTTGGATGCAGACCAGTTTGACGAGTTTTACTGCCCTGGCACGGTTGTGACGGGCATCAACATGTCGAGCATCTGGAAACTGCTCAAAACGGCATCATCGCACGATACAATTACCATCTTTATGGAATCGGAAACGCCGTACGAATTGGGGCTGGTGATAGAAAACGCGGAGAAGAACGCCAGGACACAATACGCTCTAAAGTTGCTGGATTGCGATTCGGAGAACTTTAACATTCCGGACGTGACATTCGATCGTGTCCTGACGTTGCCCAGCGTATACTTTCAGCGACTGTGCAGGGAGATGACGAATTTGGGGGAGTATATGACAATCAGCATTCACGGGTCACAGTTACAACTCGTTTGTGACGGGACCTTTGCAAGGCAACACACGAGCATAGGTGAATCTGACGGGTGTATGAGTGTGACGGAAACAACTGGAGAATCTGTCGAAGAAGCCATTTACAGTCTCCGATATTTGTCTCTCTTCACCAGGGCTTCTTCACTCTCAAATGTGCTCACCTTGTTCATAAAAAAAGATTTCCCACTGGTGTTGCAGTATTCGATCGCCAACCTCGGAACGCTTCGTTTTTGTCTCGCAACGCACGTCACGGAATAACGCATGATGAGTAAGCGTTCAATCAGTAAGCTTGAAAAGGATGTAACGTTTTATCGCGAAGAGTTGGAGGATGTGAAGATACGACGGCAGGTGGAAGTTGATATTTACAAGCAGAAGTTGAGCGATCTGATTGATCTCTACAATGAGGCTGATGCGGAGGCAACAGAGCGCATTCGGAAACTGGAGGGTATTGTCATCGGCTTGAATGCTGAGATGGTGCTTCGATACGAGGGGTTCTTTCCGGGGCACCCGAATGATCCGTACATTGATGTCTCGTCTTTGATAGAGTTTCCAATAACGTGGGACGCTTAAAGACGCTTACAGATTGGGTCGTTGTCATCACCATGAAAATCTTTGAATCGTGTATTCGTTATCTCGACGAGTGTAACTTTTTTAGCTCATTTGTGCCGTTGTGTACACTCCAATCGCCAGAGCAGGTGGTGGAGACCGGCATCGTGTACCCCAGCGTGTGTGCGGGCATCAGCATCGGTGGTCGTTGGACCAGGGTGTACGTGCCGGACGTGTTATTGGGGTTTATCGACGAAGACTACCGGTGGCATTGGGCGGATGCGGAGAACGTATGCGCCGTGAATCTCCACTCGGTCCGGCACAAGACAGACATGCTCCGACAGACTGGTTGGCCGGTGTGGTTAACGATTACTGACCACCAGGTGAGAGCACGATTACAGCAAGGCGGTGCTCCTCGCATCGATTTGTTGCGGATTCTGCAGAGGTACAAGGCCCGTTGTTTTTGGAAGGAGTCATTGGAAGAGTTTATACGGATCACGTGGCACCCCTCCAGACTACACTGGTGTCTGGACACGGAGGACAGGGGGTTCTTCTACGGCGACTCGGACGACCCTGAAGAAAAAAACCACATGGTATGTCATGTGCACGCAAACAACAGTCCAAGACGTGGAGAATTACCTGCGAGAAGCCACCTCGATGCTCCGTCAATGCGATACGCCCTTGTCTAAGATCTATTTCACGGTTGACAACGTGAACGATATCCAGAACTCGCTGTTCTACCTGGTGAGGCAGCGGACGGGACATGCCATCGACAGGCAATCTGACGTTGAGTTGATTCAAATCATGCGCAGCGTGTACGAGGCCTTTGCTGACAATGTGTATGACCCCAATATGGAGGAGATCAGGCGTCTGGATGCCATTGTGCTGGACATTGTATCTAGCCAGGTGCAAGAAGGAACCAAGCAGTACCTACAGTATTACCAGGATGCGTCGCAGATGTATACACCCCTCGATCGAGGCGTGAATGCATCCATTAAGGGAGAAAAGCAGCTGGTCACGTACAACTTCTTGTCAAATTAAACGCGCAAAAACAGTGCTAAATTATTCTCCTTCTGGTACCATGACGACAATGAAGGCTATTGACCTGTTTAGCGGTATAGGAGGGATGAGTGTGGCACTACATCCACTGGGTTTTACCCCCGTCATGTACTGCGACATTGAGCCTGCGTCGAGAATAACATTGACGGCCCTGATGAAGAACGGCAAACTGCCCACGGCCCCGATTCATGACGACATTCGGACACTCAAATCCCCCCCGAAGGCAGACCTTGTGACTGCGGGGTTTCCATGTTTGGGGTTTAGTCCGCTGGGGAATCGTCAGGGGCTCAAAAATCCCCAATCGAACCTGATATACGACGTCGTGCGGGTGGTGAAGAAGAGTGGGGCAAAGATGGTTTTTCTGGAAAATCACAAGAACCTCATCACCCCCGCATTCGCCTCTGATTTCGCAAACATTATGGATGCATTCTCAAAAATAGGGTTCAAAACCGCTCGATATGTTGTAATGCACGGTCACGACGTTGGATGTCCTCAAAGCAGGAGCCGTGTCTACATCCTGATGACGAGACCATCCTGTCCCAAAGATCTCCCATATGCCCAGACGCCTCCCTTCTCCTGGAAAACCATCCCGACAACCATGAGCATGCAACAGTGTCCTCCGGCTCGCGTCAAACTCCTTGGCAACAGTGTGATTCCCGATTTAACGCGTCTGGGTTTTCTACATCTCTGGACAGGGGGGCAGATCGATACACTTGCACAGGCCAATCTGATGAAGAGCATCCAGTTCTCGAAGAGTGTCCAGCTACCCCGCGACGGTAAGGGCGACGTGGGTGAGATAACCGCCACCGGATCGGAAAGAACCCGGTACAAAAAGAGCATTGTCCCCCAAACCCATCTCATCCCGGAGATTGTCGTTGATCCGTCTCTGTATGAGCGCCCTGCAACGTCGGCCCCTGGAAACCTGTCATCTCCCCTTGTGACGGAAAAGGTGCACCGGAAGGGGTTCCCAACACTTACCTGTGCACAAACTCACGGCTGCCAGGTCCTCACCAAACGTTCTGTAAAGCACCTATGTACGCTATTACGCTTTATCAAACAGACGCCTTCGAAGCTCAGATGTGGGAGGCCAAACATCAATTTCTACGAATGGATGATGGGCTACCCTACAGACTGGACATCTGTCAATTAATAATATATGTGCCAATGAGTATGAAATTCAGCCAGCATCTCAGAGAGCGCGCCATATCGTTACACTCCACGCCACAGCTTAATCGTCAGGTCTCTGTGTCGTGGAGAGACCAAGACCATTTTACGTCGTATTTAGTGAGACGACAGAAGGTACACGTTGTCTTGGACCCGATCATGCCCACACCGACGGAGAGTTTGGCAGACCGTTTGTCTGAGGACCTGTTGTCTCTGGACGTCGACTGGAGGCACCGGGGTGATACGACGGTGTATTTGGAGTATCTCCAAGCGCTGCAGACAACCCCGGGAACTAGAGACATGTTGGTGGCACATTATTACGCCTTTGTCCTGGCACATCTTGCCGGTGGCGGTGTCCAGATTGCCCGCTCTGCACGTCCAGTTCTCCCGTCATGGTTTTTGGACGAGAGCCTGTACTACAACAACATTCCGTCCCCCGGTGCCATCATGGACGATATCAATATGGAAGCCGACTACTGGACACCAAGGCAAATGGAGCGATGCCTGGATGAGTTGGAGGTTGCCTTTCGTTTCGGGATGCTCATGTTAACCCAAGCATGAGCAAAAATGTCTATAATTCGATTTTTTTATCCGACCCTACTAGTAATGCCCCGTTATTTCCCGGCCAAGGAGATTTTGCAGGGTCTTTGGATCGGCTCGGAAGGAGACTCGCAGAACCCGGATTTTTTCAGGAAACACGACATCGGCTTTGTGGTGGATTGCTCGAAGAACATTCCTTTTCTGGGGTTGAACGGTGTGGATGAGTACAGGATACCCGTTGACGACCACCCGAGCAACAATGACGTGATGTTCTCACACTTTCCGGTGGTGGTGCGGGCCATCGATTCTGTGCTGCAGCGTGGTCAGGGTGTGTTGGTGCACTGCAGAGCTGGCATGCAGCGTTCGGCGACCACTGTGGCTGCGTACATGATGTACAAGTATAACCTCAGTGCTGATGACGCTATGAAGGCTATCAGGAACAAGAAAAACGAGACGTTCTGGCCCACCCCAACCTTTGAGAAGGCGTTGAAGAAATACGAGACGGTTGCTATTCGTTAATCTCGATCTCCCGAAAAACTTTTCACACACCTGGTACTGACAGCAGCAGCAGGTGTGTGAACTCATGATTACACAAAATTAGACAGGCTTAAAGCAGAGGTGTTGCGGCCTACTGACATGGATACATTGTTCGAAGGACTTGGTGATAGTGTGTGTGTTGAGGATCTCGACAGTGACGAGGTAGAAGCATACATTCCCGCGATTCAGTCACCATTAACGGAGGAAGAGTTCCAGTATTACCACGGCGAAGACGTCTTGTCCCTGTTCCATTGGCTGCAAGACGAGTGTGCACGACAGGGTTGGTCATTGTTTTCATCGCTGCGTTACCAGGACATGTTAGAGATGGCATATAAGACCTCACCGAGAGACAAGCCAATTTGTTAAGTCATGCACATCACGGAGCTGGTGATCGGTAGCGGGGGTGCCCGGGGAATGGTTGCTCTGGGTGCCCTCCAAACGCTGCAACGAGAAGGTCTGTTGACTCGTGTGCATACCTATCACGGGACATCTGTTGGGGCCTTGTTGTGTGCTGGCCTGATGCTTGGGCGTCCGTGCAAGGGGATGATGAATAGAATCGTCAAATACCCTCTTCGCCCGGAAATGGAGTGTAGAAATGGGTTTGGCTTGGATCACGGGCTGTCTCTGGTTCGCTTTATTCGCCGTATTTTATCGGTTTCCCACGAGATGACGTTACAGGATTTATACGAATCGACGGGAAAGACGTTGTACATTTGCGTGTGCAACCTGACGAAGCAGAGGATCGAGTATTGGTCCCACGAGACGCACCCCACAATGTCCCTGATCAGAGCACTTCGGTGTTCGTGTGGCATTCCCCTATTGTTCCGTCCGTGTCGGATTGGTGAGGATTTGTACGTTGATGGTGCTGTGGGGAGACACCAGCCCCGAGCAAAGGAGCCCAAGACAACCTTAACAATCCACTTTGCATCGCCCCCCGTCACCGTGCAATCGTGGCCCGACTACATGAAGGCGATGGGTAACATTAGTGACGTTGTGCAGACCCGTTTTGATCTTCCTCTGGATGCCTCTGGAGTCGATCCGTTTTCGTTCGAGTTCTCAAAGGAGAGCGCCCAAGTCCACTATTCCTCGGGCAAGACGCAAGCGTTGCTTTTCGTCAAAAAAAACATGTAACAGAACAGTAGAGATGTCCACACCAGGCTCAGGCGCTATCATTCAGCTTGCTGCCGTCGGACCGCAGGAATGTATGCTCCGGGGGCCCTGTTGGAGTCCGTTCGTGATCCGGTACAAAAGAACAACACCATTTGCAGCGTGGACGGAACAGATTGACATGCAGTATGCGCCGACGACTCGAACACAAATCAAAATCCCCAAGTCCGGCACGTTGATGACGGAGATGTACTTGGAAATCACCCTGCCTGCTGTCCCCGGTGCTCCTGCGGGTGCCAAGTGGACGAAATGCGTGGGGTATACGTTGCTTCGGCGAATCAGATTACTTCTTAATGACCAGGAGATTCACAACATTGAGCGTTTGTGGTTGGATTTGTATGACATTCTGTACACCAGCGCGTCACACGAACAGGGCCTGGATAGAATGGTCGGTCGCACACCGTTGCCCATGAATGTATCGCATACGCTGCACATCCCGCTCCGATTCCTGTCGTGCAGACCGGGAAGGACGAGAGCCCCGTTGCCACTGCAGGCCATCACCAGAGCGGATTTGCTTCTGGACATCGAATGGGAGTCTCCGTCTGTCTTATCTGCGCACACCCCGACCGACCCGGGGATTCAGGTGAAGGTGTTGGTGGACTACATTGAATTGGATGCTGCAGAGACGGCGGAGGCACTTCGAGGAACGACGGTGATGTTCGAGAGCGTGGTTGACTCGGACGCCAGGAGTTTTGTCGTGGATTCTGGGGGTGAGATACAGGATACCCCCGTGTTTAACGTGAATTTGGGAACTCTTCGCTACCCTGTCAAAGGGCTGGTCTGGGTCGCGTACCCCGAGGACACGAATGAGCTGTTTACCTACCTGGAGCGGCCTCTGAAATCAGCATATCTGATGTTTAACAGACAGGAGCGGCACGCTGCGATGTCATCCGCGTATTACGAATTGATGCACCCGTATCTGTACACGTTTCGTTCCTATGCTGGTCCGCCTGGGGTGTACTCCTTCGCCTTGCGCATGACCGACCGTGCCAATACGGGCTCAGCCGACTTTGCAGGATTGACGCAGGCCAGTATCGTTGCCACTGTTTCTCCGGGGGTGCCTCGATTCAAGTTCAAGGTGTTTGCACTGTACTACAACGTGCTACAGATCAGTCCCTCAGCGGCCCGCGTGATGTACGTCTGAACCTGTTATTTCATGGCTTTCAGTTGCCACGTTTTGATTGCATCAATGGGGTACAGCAGCATGATCACGTTCATCGAGAGATTGTCCTTCCACACCCCGAGCATGAGAAGCTCGATTGCCAGAAACACGGCAATGGACGACCGGACTGGGAGATGTTTTGCCATAAACCAGCCAACCACCATACTCATCAGATCACCAACGGTGTTGAGAATGCTATCCCCGTAATAATCCAGTGACGCTGTGTTTGCTCTGTACTTGTTAATGATGAATGATGAGTTCTCAACGACTTCCCATGCCGATTCGAGGGCCAGTGACGCAAGGAAATTGGACTCCGGGGAAAGCCTGTGGAACAGTGCGTAGAATGCAAAGCCGTGCAAGACGTGGGATAGCGAGTACGGATCGAGAAGGGCCTGGCTGGTTGACGGTGAATTTGCCGACGGTTCAAGGAAATAGGTGTCTCCTTTTGTCCAAACACGACCATTCTTGCGCAGAATGAGAATCGTTAGGAGGAGAATACCAACTGAGATTGAGGCTGTGG
>Ga0209932_1000009_pt1 | contig 78266 bp, 100 predicted proteins | sample SalPon2_B_H2O_MG_2_FD_185728 | JGI IMG/M metagenome (GOLD analysis project Ga0209932, IMG submission 185728) | Salt pond water microbial communities from South San Francisco under conditions of wetland restoration - Salt Pond MetaG SF2_B_H2O_MG... ...
CGCGAGCTGGGTTCAGAACGTCGTGAGACAGTTCGGTCCATATCCGGTGTAGGCGTTAGAATATTGAGAGGAGCCTTCTTTAGTACGAGAGGACCGAGAAGGACATACCTCTGGTGTACCAGTTATCATGCCAATGGTAAACGCTGGGTAGCTATGTATGGAGAGGATAACCGCTGAAAGCATCTAAGTGGGAAGCCCACCTCAAGATAAGTATTCTCATCACGTAAGTGAGTAAGGTCACGGGAAGACTACCCGTTTAATAGGCATTAAGTGTAAATGTAGTAATATATGAGCTGAGATGTGCTAACAGACCGAGGACTTGAATTTTTATATAGTTACTAATATTTCTAGTAACTATTTTTGCTTTGGTGTTTTTAGTGTACTAAGCGGAACCACACTGATCCATCTCGAACTCAGTTGTGAAACGTTATAAATCGACGACAATACTTGAAGGGAGACCTTCTGGGAAGATAGTTCAATGCCAAAGTTTTAAGACTATTTGTGGCGGAAATCGTAAAGAAATCTAGATTGGATCTATTCACTGGAAACCATTTAGCTTAACCACATTGAGAAGTGGGTCTTGGTGAGTTGCTCTAATTTTTGTCGCAGTTTTGTATGGTATCTAGCTGTTATACCTAAATTAGAGAAAAAAAGCAATAAAAAAGTCAGTACTCTACAATTTGCTTAATAAACTGAAGTTTTTAGCTCTAGAGCAACTATGTAGAAAGGTAGTCCTCGTCAATGTGGAAGAACTTAAGAGATTTTTTCAAGAGGAATGACATCAGCAGGTCTTGATATTCCGAATAATACTAACCGTTAGAGTAAGTCATATTTTGATTCAGTTTTAAATACTATATTCGAAAATAAACTTAGAATCTTTTCCACAGTACTTTCTCATACCTTTATATTAGAAAGTACGCTACTAACATCTAAGATATTGTCGAAAATCGAGGGTTCAAAGTAGATAATCTAGAAAATTTAAAAGACCACGGGTTTTATACGAAATCTTATTTTGATCCTTATGGTCCAGATGAAAGTGAATACAAATGTTTTGATGTCACTCTTAAACGAGCTTTAGCTTGGAAACGTTTCGAAACGAAGATTTTCACTCAAGATGATGTTATTTGGATAAAGCATGAATGTGGGGAACTATATAACTAATTAAGATACAATTCATTATATACTCAAGCTCATGAACGTCCTCAAAGTTGTTAGGAAGTTTATCCTTGGGAAAATAAATTTTAAATCAAACTTTTAGGTATTTATTTTGGTGAATATAATATCGAAAGAATTGAATGAAATTTTAATAACAGTAATAAAAGTAGAATACGAACTTCAAAAGAAGAAGTTTTTAAACAAGTACTTTTCAGATTAGAGTTGGTCAATCCATCTCTTGGAACAAATTATAAATTACCTTATAATCAATCTCTAACTTTTATATAATTTTTTAATTAAAACTGTTATAATAGTAAGTTAAAGTCATACCTTTTGATATATTATATTATGAAATTTACTAATGAATTAGCACTTTTTTTAAAAGCCCGCTATCCAATAATTTATATTAATACAATTGAAGAGGATCGTGTTGAATATATAATTCGTAAGAATATTAAAACTAACCTTAATCGAAGTATTTATAGTTGGGACTTTGTTGATGGTTATAGTAATAATCCAAATAATCAAGGATTTGCGAAACGAAATCCAATTCAAGCATTAGAATTAATTGAACGGTTAAATGCAGAAACACCAGCTTTATTCTTATTAAAAGATTTTAATCGATTTTTAACTGATCTTTCAATTTCAAGAAAACTTCGAAATATAAGTCGTATTTTAAAACTTCAACCAAAAACAATTATTATAATTGGTTCTGATTTAACAATTCCAATGGAATTACAAGATTTGATTACTATTTTACAATTTCAGCTTCCGTTAAAGGAAGAAATTGATCAGGAATTAACAAGATTAATCAATTCTTTAAATATTGATATAGAACCAGAACTATTTGAGACATTAACTCAGACTTGTCAAGGTTTATCCTTAGAACGAATTAGACGAGTTTTATCCAAAATTATTGCAACTTATAAAACAATTGATAATAAAAGTATTGCAATTTTATTAAGTGAGAAAAAACAAATAATAAGTCAAACTAAAATTTTAGAATATTGTTCAGTTAATGAAAAAATTACAAATCTAGGCGGATTAAATAACTTAAAAGATTGGTTAAACAAACGAAAAACAGCTTTTAGTATCCAAGCTTCGCAATATGGATTACCAACCCCTCGAGGTTTGTTATTAATCGGAATTCAAGGGACAGGTAAATCATTAACCGCAAAAGCTATTGCTAATGATTGGCAACTACCATTGCTAAAATTAGATGTTGGAAAATTGTTTGCTGGAATAGTTGGTGAATCAGAATCTCGTCTTCGTCAAACAATTAAAGTTGCAGAAACAATTTCACCCTGTATTTTATGGATTGATGAAATTGATAAAGCATTTGCAAATACAGATAGTAAAGGAGATAGTGGAACAAGTAATCGAGTTTTAGCAACTTTTATCAGTTGGCTCTCAGAAAAAACAAAACCTGTTTTTGTTATCTCAACAGCTAATAATATTGATGTATTACCGTTAGAAATTATTCGAAAAGGGAGGTTTGATGAAATTTTCTTCTTAGATTTACCTAGAAAAGAAGAGCGTGAGGAAATCTTTAAAATTCATTTACAAGATTTACGACCCAATAATTGGAAATCTTTTGATTATTCAAAATTAGGACGGTTATCAGAATCCTTTTCAGGTGCAGAGATTCGTCAAAGTATTATTGATGGTATGTATCATGCTTTCTATGAAAAACGAGAATTTACAACAGATGATATTTGTCTTGCACTCAGAGAATTAATTCCATTAGTAAGTTTAGATAGTAATCAAATGGTAAACCTTCAAAAATGGGCTTCTTCAGGCCAAATCCGATTAGCTTCATCCAAAAATATATATATTTAGTTAAATTTTAATTTTTTAATGAAACAAAAATTTTTTCGATTAATAGCAGATTTAAGATTTGCAATTTTTATTCTTTTGCTAATTAGTTTTTGTAGTATAATTGGAACCATTATCGAACAAGATCAACCTATTGAGATATATAAAAATAATTACCCCTTAATGAATCCGATATTTGGATTTTTATCCTGGGAGAAAATAATTTTTTTTGGATTTGATCACGTTTATAAAACTTGGTGGTTCTTATTCTTAATTTTTTTATTTGGTTCTAGTTTAATCGTCTGCAGTTTTTTACAACAAGTACCATCAATAAAAATAGCTCGACGCTGTCAATTTTTTCGTACTTCCAACCCATTTTATAAATTAAAAATTTCAACAATTTTGAATAATTCTTGTGCTAATAAAATTTTAGCACAAATTAAAAGAAAACAATATTCCATTTTCCAGCAGCGAAATATGGTTTATTGTTATAAAGGATTAATTGGACGAATTGCACCTATTGTAGTTCATTTTAGTATGATTTTAATTCTCGTCGGTACAATTATTGGTGCATTATTAGGATTTAAAGCTCAAGAAATTATTCCTAAAACAGAGAATTTTCATATTCAGAATATTTTAAATACTGGCCCATTATCATTTATTCCAAAAAACTCAGCTAGAATTAATGATTTTTGGATTAATTACACTAAAACGAAAACAATTTCTCAATTTTATTCAGATCTTTCAATTTTGAACTCACAAGGTAATGAAATCATCCGGAAAACAATTTCTGTAAATTATCCGTTAGTATTTAAAGGAATTTATTATTATCAAACTGATTGGAATTTAGTAGGTTTAAGATTCCAAATTTTAAATAATCCAATTATTGAATATCCAGTAACAAATATTTTTGAAAACCAAGAAAAAGTTTGGTTAACTTGGATTGAGAATAAAGAAAATTTACAACAAGGTATTATTATTCTTATTTCTAATTTAGAAGGTTATTGTTCAATTTATAATGATTTCGGACAATTTTTAGGAAATTTAGAAATCAATGAAAGTGATATTTTTCTACAACCCATTACTTTTTTAGAAATGATCAGTTCTACAGGATTACAAATTAAAATTGACCCAGGTATTACATTGATTTATTGTGGATTTTTATTTTTAATGATAAGTAGTTTAATTAGTTATATAACTTATTCACAAATTTGGATCATCTATCAGAATAAGCAAATTTTTATTGGTGGAAATACAAATAGAGCAGTCTTTGATTTTGAATTAGAATTTTTGAAACTTATAAAATAAAGATAGATTAAAGTGATAAATTTAAATATTTTGTTTTATAATTGAAATTAACAAGTTAAAAACTTGGGAAGAATTATAATATCAAAATTTATTTATGACAGCAACTTTAGAAAGACGTGAAAGCGTTTCATTATGGGAACGTTTTTCAGCTTGGATTACTAGTACAGAAAATCGTTTATATATCGGTTGGTTTGGTTGTTTAATGTTCCCTACATTATTAACAGCTACTTCTTGTTACATTATCGCATTCATCGCAGCTCCTCCAGTTGATATCGATGGTATCCGTGAACCAGTAGCAGGTTCTTTATTATACGGTAACAACATCATCTCTGGTGCAGTTATTCCTAGTTCAAACGCTATCGGTATGCACTTCTACCCAATCTGGGAAGCAGCTTCTATCGATGAATGGTTATACAATGGTGGTCCTTACCAATTAATCGTATTACATTTCTTAACTGGTGTAGCTTCTTACATGGGTCGTGAATGGGAATTATCATACCGTTTAGGTATGCGTCCTTGGATCTTCGTAGCATTCTCTGCTCCAGTAGCTGCAGCTTCTGCAGTATTTTTAGTATACCCAATTGGTCAAGGTTCATTCTCGGATGGTATGCCTTTAGGTATTTCTGGTACATTTAACTTCATGTTAGTGTTCCAAGCTGAGCACAACATTTTAATGCACCCATTCCACATGGCTGGTGTTGCTGGTGTATTCGGTGGTTCATTATTCTCTGCTATGCACGGTTCATTAGTAACTTCTTCGTTAATTCGTGAAACAACTGAAAATGAATCAACTAACGCTGGTTACAAATTCGGTCAAGAAGAAGAAACTTACAACATCGTTGCAGCACATGGTTACTTTGGTCGTTTAATTTTCCAATACGCTTCATTCAATAACTCTCGTGCTTTACACTTCTTCTTAGCTTTATGGCCAGTTTTAGGTATCTGGTTAACTGCTATGGGTATTAGTACAATGGCGTTTAACTTAAACGGTTTCAACTTCAACCAATCAGTTGTTGATTCTCAAGGTCGTGTTATCAACACATGGGCTGATATTATCAACCGTGCTGATTTAGGTATGGAAGTAATGCATGAACGTAACGCTCACAACTTCCCATTAGATTTAGCTTCAGGTGAAGTATTACCAGTTGCTTTAACAGCTCCAGCTGTTAACGGTTAATTTGCTAATTCTAGAAATTTCTAAACCTCTTTTAGGTTTAGAAATTTTTTTAGAACTATTTAAACAAATTCCTATTAGTTTAGTATTGACAATTACTTTATAAGTATTATATGTTAAGTTTGTTCATATAAACATAGTTGATTCATTATGTATAAAATTACTTTTATTTCGTTAAATTTATTAAACTACTCTACAAACATTTATTTAAAAAACTTATTAATTATGTTTGTATCTAAAAAAGTAGCAGAAACACTTCAATTAACAACGGATATATTACGCGAAATTAATCTATGGGGGCTGCACTATGTCAGCTGCTAAAGAAGCTGTTAAATAACTTAACACGAAAATAGTTTGTAATATTGAATATAATTCGTAATTAATATCTCGTTTTTACTTAATAGTTATACTATAATATTATAGTATAGTGGGTATACATAAATGCAATAGGTATTTTTTATTGTGAAATGAATTATGAAATCACTATCTATATTTTTCACAAATTGCATTGTTTGTATGTTGATATAATTAGGAAAATTATGCATATTCGTTACTAAATCTTTTACATATTGTAAATTTTGAGTTAGTTAACGCTAGTGAACGAGCAAGCCATCAGACAAACCTGTTCAGCCCTCATGGTTCCAACGAGTAGTTTTGAAAGTGACGTAATGGCTATAACTCCTATAGATAACTCACAATCCAATAACCCATAAAAAGGGTTATTTTTATTTACTAATATTAGAAACTCAAAATGACTTACAATAAAGAAAGACATAAGCAACTTGTGATACGTTCACAGGATTTAAAGAATCAAGGAAAAAATCTTTTTCTAGAAAATCCAGAAGAGGATTCCGAATTATCTAAATATAACATAGGTGTAGAAGAACAAGTTTTTTGGACTCACCGAGAAAATTTTGTTCTAATAATGAAGAATTTTCTCAATAATATTCTTGATTTTGATGAATTCGAAAGTGCTTTTTCGTTATTCTATGAAGAAGTAAGAAAAGAGGTTAATATGTTCAAAATGCAAAGATAAGTTGTATAATTCAAAAAACAACTTATCATAGTATAACTTGGAATACTGTGATTGAAACTCTACCATATATTTTAGAATCAGATTCAAAGAGTGATAAAATGTTATTTGATATGTACACACAAAATTTTATTGCTATGAAGAAAGAAAAGGAGTTACGAAATTGTCCGAAAACGATTCCAGGTTTAGTAAAAAAAATGGGATCAGGACAGACCAGTAGCATAAATAAAGCTCCCGAATATATATTGTTCGAAGCTCAAAAAAAATTTAAATAAATTTTTTTTATAAATATTTGCCACTAAGTGGCAAATATAATTATAATAATAAATAAGAATTAGTATTAAAGTTAAAAACGTTATGAAATCACGTTTTAGTAAAATTAGAAATAAATTAAAAGGCTACAAAAATAAATTAAAAAGTTATATAAAACAACTTCAAGACAAGACAGAATTACCAGATTCAAAAATAGAACGTGGTGCATTAGGTATAATTACCGTCCTTAGTATATTTGGAATTAGTTGGCTTGGATGCAAATTACCTGCCGTAGCTAAGGATGTAGTCCCAAAGAATGGGCCTCAGCCAGGGAGTGCACCTGGAACTTGTAATCAACCACCTTCGGCTAAACCTGCAGGTGAACTGTTTAACGAGGGTTTAAGTGGTGCAGCAGGCGTAGTATGTGGTATGGCTGTATCGTCCGGTTCATACCTAGTTGGTGGATTATGTGGTTTTCTTGTTGTTATTGGAATATTAAGAGTACGAGGTGAATAACTAAAAATTGCCACAATGCCACCGAATTAAATAATATATATATATATAGAATATTATATTGAACATGATTATTAAATAAATGAGTCGATATAAGAAATTTGGAATAACAATTCATCCATTAGATAAGTCAGATTTTAATTGGAATAACAAAAGTAAAGCTGAAATTACAAATAAGTTACGAGAATTAAAATTTTTACCACCGTTAAAATTATGCTCAAAATTAATAAAATTAAAAATCAAAGATGGCTTAAAAAAAGATAAAGATGAATATTATTTTTCAAAGCCAATTGATTTTGGTGGTCAATTAGAACTTGGGAAAAAAACTAATCGACCACATTATCAATGCTGGTTGGAAATGTCCCGAAGAATAACAAAGAGAAAAATTTTATTAGAATTATCTAAAATAATTTACGATTGTGAAATATCTAATGCAATTTCAGTAATCGTATTAACAAAAGATATAGAGGATTACAAAAATTATTGCTTAAAGGAAGATAGAGCATATTTAGATAATGAATATAGTCATGTAAGTTTATCAATGTCATTGGTAACGTTTGAACAATACTTATCGGATAATCCTGATTCAAAGAAATACTCCATCAACCATTTTCTTATCAACGGTGGTTGATGGAGAAAATTAAAGAAGACAAAAAAACTAGGCAAATTGTTTGGTTATGTGATATGTGTGGTAATACAGGTAAAAGTATATTTACAGATATACTAGAAGAACATCCAAAGTATGAATGTCTTACACTAATGATTGATTCCTATCGATCTTTTAAATATACTTCAGCAAGGTTAATTAGCAATTACATTGATAAAAAGGGTAAACCTCCTAAGGCTTTCTTAATTGATGCTCCACGTGATGAAGAATCAAAATATTTACATGAAATATACGGAGTATTAGAAGAAATAAATAATGGCAGATTATTTGCAAGTTTTCATGGGAAAATAATAAAAACTCGAATACCAAGAGGTATTCCAATTATTATATTTTCTAATTCTCCTCCTATTTTTCATGCGTTAAGTCATGACCAATGGGATATAAAAGCTTTATATTGTACTATAGATAATTCTGATGTATATGTTCAAAATAGATTTGGAACAAATCGATAAATTTCAGCCTAGTACACGATCATATCGGTTTGCAAGTGTTATAGACTCAATTTATCGTCAATTTGAAGCAGTAGAAGACGAATATTGCACTTAGCAAGAGGTAAAGTATTATGTAAAAGGGGCTTATTTAAAATTTCAAGAATTTGAAGAGTGAGAAATTTTCTTACCCCTATTACCTAAAACAAATTTATTTCCATTAGAGACCCCTTAAGATGGCGCTGAGAGCATATTTGAATCTTAGAACCCCTCAATAAAATCTTGAATTCCTTTCTAGCCTCTAACTGTTCATTGAGGATTTACCCCAGATGAACAGTCTGGATGGGAAATATTGAAGGGTTTAATTGAGGACCAAATCAAGTCATAAGTAATATTCAAATGTGCTCTGAAATTTCCCTAAAATGTTCGAGAATGGAAATAAATTCAATTTAGCTGTCATAGCTTAGAATCAAATATCTTCTGAGAGGGCTCTAAAATTGATTTCAAGTGCACTGTATAGGTTGAGTAGGTAAATCTACCTTAAAGTAAAATTAAGTCGAAAATAAGTAGGTTTCAGTTAGTAAGATAAAATATAAAATAATTTAAAGAGTGAGAAGTTATATCACTCTTCAAATTTTTGAAATTTTAAATAAGCCTCTTTTATATAATACTTTACCTCTTGCTCAGTGCAACATTCGTCTTCTACGGCTTCAAATTCACGGAAAATTGCGTTTATATAACCTGCAAACCGATCTGATCGTGTACTAGGCTGAAATTTTTCAATTTGTTTTAAATCTATTACGAACATATCAAACTCTTCACGTGTTTTATGATATAATAACGTAAAAGCAGTTTCGAATTCATCAAAATTAATAATATGATCGAGAAAATCCTTCATTACTAGAAAAAATTCTCCTCGGTTAGTCCAAAAAATTTGTTCTTCTACAGCTATCTCATAGTCCAATAATTCGGAATACTCTTCTGGATTTTCTCGAAAAAGAGTCTTTCCTTGGTTCTTTAAATCTCGTGAACGTATTACTAGTTGTTTATGTCTTTCTTTGTTATAAATCATTTTTAGTATTTGTAGAATCGTGAATATTTGTGCTTACTGCATTTTGCTGATTTAGCATTTTCTCAGTTAAAAAATTACCATTACTATCCTGCAAATGTTTTACTTCTGCGGAAACTAACTTACAGGTAGTTAAAAATAAGCAACTTCCATCTGGTTGTTTTTGATAAACAGCAATAGCATTTGTATCCGGATCAAATAAATTTACAGAATCATAACCACGTTGCGTTCCTCCTTGATACTGGCCATCAGTATACCAGATAATATCTTGATTATTAGGCATATCAATTAGAGAATCACGCAAAGCTATAGCATTTGATTCTGTTTTTGGCGTTTTAAATTCAACTTGATTAAACCTCAGATCAAGTCGCGGATCGCCATCGACATTGATAGACCTGTCCCGACCTATTGGATCAGGTAACTGTCGTCTTTCCGATTTTGTCATACCAGAATATTCGTGCTGTGGCATTGAAGCAGGTTTTTCCATCTCTAAATATGTCGTAGGCCTAGAACCAGAAGGTCCAACATTTTTAGAATAATATTTACCACTCAACCAACCAAAGAGATCTTGATGTGGCAAAGGATTTGCTTGAAAAGCTTGTGTAGCAAATAACGGATCATACCAGTTCATGAAAATAACAAACGCAATAATTGCAACTACATCAGTCAATCCGTCACCACCTCTGAGTTGAAGAATTGCTTCTTCTATTTTTATTGAACCATTATTAAGTTGAAGAGCAAGACTATTGAATTGTTTAATTTGGTCATTTGTTAATTTAATTTTATCAACTTTTGATGGAGGAATAGTAGCAATTTGAGCATAATTTTTATTAGTTCTAATTCTACTTTCTTCAATAGGTGATAACCTATGAATAGCTATTGGTGGTAATGGCATCACTACAGCAGCTGAGCATGGAACTAAAGGTTGGCTGATCGTAAATATAAATACTATATATATAATTCTATTCTTTTTCCTTTATCCTTTGAATTCGAAGCCAACTCTCTAAAAAACAAATAAACTGCTTCTCGGTCCTTAGCAACGCGACGGTCGACTTCAATGATTTCATCTTCAGCTAAATCTGATGAAATTGAATAATATAAAAGTGAACTCATAGTTTTTTATTGTTTCTTATATTATTTTACTATAAAAAGTTTAAAATATTAATTTAAGTTTATTTCTTTTGACTGAATTTTTTCATAAAGACAAGTTGGTATTTGATAAGAAAAAGTTCCGTTCTCTACGTGAGAGTAGAAAAAAATTAATAAATTCTTTTAATTTATATGGCCCAATGCTTTATTCTTAGCAATTCTTAGTTAGTACATTTCGATCCTTTTTAGACTCAAAAAAGATCAAAATGTACTCACTGAAGGAAATCCCATGATTCTTTAAACAAAATCGTGCTAGCATTTTTTAAGTGTTTAGGTGTTAAATTTCTAATTTCTACAATTTCCGTAAAATCTCTCGTACAAACACGAATTTCACTTTCTATTCGGTTCTCATTTTTTAATCCATTCAATTTATCTATAATTATGCATTGTCTTCTTTTTATTGCAGGATTTGACAATGAAATATTTTTATAAGTTTTGTCGATTTCAAGTTCGTTCCAAGAATTTTTCGTGTTAAAACTTTCTATAAATTGAGAGTTTATTTCTAATTCGGATTTTTTTTAGTGTAAGGATATACCTGAGATAAAATGTTAGCAGCCATCCGAAGCTCTACAAACCATGTGTTTTTTCTTTTTTCTAAGCCTACCCAATGACAAAAAGTGAAAGCTACAAACTTATTATCATTAATTTTTATTTTTAGTGGCTCTAACTCTAATAAATTTAGAAAAAAAGATATACATTTTCACGATGATATGTATTTCTAGGGTTTTTCTCTATAAATCGTAGAAAATTAGTTATAGGAAATTCTACAATAGCTATATTAATGGAATTTACGAAGCTTAAATCCTTTTGAATATCTTCTCTTTGGAGAAAGGAAACTAGATAAAGACATTGAAATGAAGACTCTAGGTCCTTGCAGAAATTTAAACAATACGGACTAACAATACCCTTAGAAATACCTAAACTTAAGTTTTTCAATTTTGGAAGTGATGACTTTCTTCTTAGACGGCTTAGTAACCAAAAGCTGTACTTAGAATTTTCTGGGCATAAATCTCGAAATTCAACCAAAAATATGTCTACTAATTCATCTTCAAATTCTTCAAAACTATATGAGAAAAAGGAATTTAGACAGTATTTGAAACACTCTTGCCGCATATCGTATTTATGAAAAAGTAAATGGTTCACTTTTTCATAAATACGATAATATCTTTTTGCTTTCTTTCGAACAGGTGCTGTCAACTTCAAATATTTTCTCGCTATTGAGACTTTTTGCGAAGGATATTTACTTAAAAACTTTTTTTTGCAACTCGCTAAAAATTTTTTTAATTCTTCTTATTTAAGGTTTTCTCAAGCACGATTTTTTCTTATTTTTACTACACTAGTAATTTCAATTGTTACGATTAATGGAATAATAATCCAGTATCCATTTACTTCCAGGAATCACGTGGAGTCTAATCTTATAAATAACACAGTAATTTAAAAGTAAATTTAATTTGTTACACTAGTGTTATCGACAATGATACATTCAGTTGTTAAAATCATACTCGCAATCGAAGTTGCGTTTTGTAAACCTGATCGAGTGACTTTTGCTGGATCAACAATTCCTCCTTCATACATATTTTCAAATGTATTTTTTGCTGCATTATAACCAATTTCAAATTCTTGCTGTTGAACTTTTTCAATAATTACCGGACCATTAATTCCTGCGTTTTCCGCAATTCGTTTTAGAGGTGCAAGAATTGCACGTGCAGTAATCATCGCTCCAATTAATTCATCCTCACTCAAATTGTTTTTAGACCAACTGATAAGATTTTCTGATAAATGAACTAATGTAGAACCTCCGCCTGGAACAATTCCTTCTTCGACTGCTGCTCGAGTAGCATTAATAGCATCTTCTAGACGTAATTTTTTATCTCTCATTTCTGTTTCTGTAATTGCACCAACTTTAATAACTGCAATTCCACCTGATAATTTTGCAATTCGGTCTTGAAGTTTCTCTTTTTCATATCCGGTATCTGCAGTATTGGCTTGTTTTCTTAATTGTTCGCAGCGAATTTTAATTTCGTTTACTGTTTCAGCATTAGCAACGATTGTTGTTGTTTCTTTATTAATAACGATACGTCGAGCTTGACCTAATAAATTTAATTGAACATTATCTAAATTTAACCCAGCATCTTGAGTAATAACAGTACCTCCAGTTAAAATTGCAATATCTGCTAGCAATTGTTTACGTAATTCACCAAAACCTGGTGCTCGAATAGCGACTACATTAACAATTCCTCTTAATTTGTTTAAAATTAAAGTAGCTAAAGCTTCTTTTTCAATATCTTCAGCAATAATTAAAAGAGGGCGTTTTGTTTTCGTTATTTGCTCAAGAATAGGTAATAAATCTTGTTGGACTAAGGTAATTCTTCTATCTGTCAATAAGATATAGGGGTTATCATAAGAAACTTCCATTTTTTCAGTATTTGTAATAAAGTAGGGAGAAATAAACCCTTTTTCAAGTTTCATTCCTTCAGTGATTTCTAATTCGGTTACAACACCTTTCCCTTCTTCTAAAGAAATTACACCTTCTTTCCCCACTTTTGCTAAAGCATCAGAAATAAGACTTCCAATTATTTCATCATTTCCTGCAGAAATAGAAGCTACATGTTGAATTGATTGGATATCTTCAACTGGTTGAGCAAACTCATTAATTTGAGTTACTAAATATTGTCCTGCTTTTTCCATTCCTAATTTTAATGAAATTGGATTGGCACCAGCAGCAACATTTTTTAATCCTTCTTTCACCATAGCATAAGCTAAAACAGTAGCTGTTGTTGTACCATCACCAGCTACATCATTTGTTTTTGAGGCTGCTTGACGAATTAACGAAACTCCAGTATTTTCAATATGATCTTTTAAATTAATTTCTTTTGCAATTGTAACTCCATCATTAACAATTTGTGGTGAACCATAAGTTTTTTCTAATACAACATTCCGACCTTTAGGTCCTAAAGTAACAGAAACTGCTTCAACAATAATTTCCATTCCACGTTCTAACGCACGACGAGCGTTATCTTGATATAAAATTTTTTTAGCCATAAGTTTTCTGAAATAAATCTATAATAGTTTTTATAATTGTTAAAAAGTATTTAGAATAGAACTTTAATTTAAAAAGATATTATTTTGCAACAGTAATTTCAAATTTTAGTAAATTTGTATTCAAAATAACTGTTTTAAAAATTAATATAGTAAAAGATTTATTATAATTGATAGATAATCTGCAAACACCCATATTAGGATTTAATTCTTGAATATCTGTAAAAATAATCTTTCCCGAATCGCCAATGATATCAACTAACTAGTTAATTTCGCGAGTTCTATTTTTTTCTAATATAAACTCTTTTAACCATTTTTGATAAGAGTAACGGTGTTCTTCAACTTTTTTGCATCTTCATTTTCCTCCAGATATTTTTGATACTCACAATATGTCGCATTAATTTCTACATGACTATATTCATCATTTAGGTTTGCTCTTGATTCTTTCCGACAATATTCAATCATTTCATCATTATTTTTTGACAATACCAAAACTGAAATAGAATCTGATTTATCTTCATTATAAAATTTTTTGCTTAATTCTTTTAACATCCCAGTTTTAGGAACTTGAGGTTTCATTGAAACCCAGAGTTGATAATGAGGTCGATTATTTTTCTCCCCAAGTTCTAGTTGACCAAACATTTGTTCTACTTTACCATAATAATAATAATTTAATTCACTTTGTTCTGTTAATTGTTTATTTGATCTTTTATTTACTCTAACCAATAAATTATTCATAATAATTCCAACATCTCTTGGAGTTGGAAAACCTAATTCTCTTAAAAGAATTGTAATTTCATCTTTTGATAAATTGTTCCAATTATAATTTTCACACCCTTTCGGGTGAATTACTACACCAAAATATTTAAATTTTTTCATAATTAATATTAAACCTTCGCCGGCTACCAGCCAGCGGGGTGGGTCTTTAATTTAGGCATCAACCTATTCAGGTTGACAATAAACCGAATTAAAGACCCTTTTCTTTATTAATAGTTATTACCCGTCTGTCGGCTTTTTCTTTATATATGTTTATTTTACAAGTTATAATTCAGCCGGACCCTTTGGCCATCGTCGGCTTTTTTTAAACAACTTCAACCTTTTTCCTCACTAAAATTAGAGTTTTCCAGCTACTTTTGCTAATACCACTATCAAACAAGCTCCAATACCCATAAAATTAACTGGATTACTTGCTGCTACTGCACATGTTAAAGCAACAGCTCCAATTCCTAAAAGTTCTTTTCCTGCTGGTAACAAGTTTACAGTTGTCGGTTGAGGAGCTGGAGCCACTTGACTTCCAGGAGTTGGAGTTGGAGTTGGTGAAGGTGAAGAACTAAGCGTTAGGTCTGCTAATGCAGATTCGGGAAGTAAATATACAATAAACGCAATCCTTAAAACTGTTGGACCATAAATTTTTATTATTTCTAATAAATCTTTTTCCGCTTTATAGATATTTTCTTTTGCTTGATTATCACTTAATCCTTAACTCACACCATAAGGAAAATTTATCAATTTCACGTTTTTTATCGTAATTGTAATTAATTTTTTGTTAATAATTTTATAGTCAAATGAAGAAATATTCTATATAATAATATAGTTAAAACAATTATTCTTCATTTTATATATAATATAAAAATTTTTGGGCTTGCCGTTTAACATATTCCGGAACCCTAGATAATTCTAATATTTGTTCAGGAGCCCAACTTTTTACAATACCTGGAATATAATTATTATCATCACTTAATAATTTTAATTTTTTCTTATTTTCCTCCATATTTTTAGAATTATTCGAAAACATTTCTAATAATAATTGTCCAGACTTTGAGTCTGGTATATTTTTAAGTATAACAGTTTCCGTTACATTCTGCCAAGTACAAAACGACCGAACTACAGAAATTATTCTACTTGAAACTTTAGCTTATTGAACTATTCGATCTTTTCCATTGACAGATTTAAAAATAGCTTTTATTTGCCACCTATCATTACTTAGAGATTTTAAAACTGGTGGTGAATTAGAAATAACAATAATTTTTATACCACGCCTAGTTCTAAAGTTAATACGACAACTTACAAAAAAATCTTCTACTCGACCATTGTTTAAGTTTTGTAAAGTACCATATATTTCATGAAGAAGTCGTGTTTCTTCATCTCGCGGCACGTCGATCATTAACACTGGAAGTTCGATATTAACGTTTTCTATAGAATTTTTTATATCATACACTGTTAAATACTTAAAAGATTTATTAAATTATGACTTTAAAAACTGAAGCCATTTTAATTCTACTTTACTAAATTAAACAAAATATAGTATAATACTTTATAGAATTATATTTTGGGCTTGTAGCTCAGTGGACTAGAGCACGTGGCTACGAACTACGGTGTCAGGGGTTCGAATCCCTTCTTGCCCAATGTTTTATTATATAATTTAAGTTTTTAATGTTAAATTTAACATTTTGGGGTGTCGCCAAGTGGTAAGGCTGCGGACTTTGACTCCGCCATTCGTAGGTTCGAATCCTGCCACCCCAGATTTTAAAGATTTAGGATCAATAAATTAATTCATAAAAAGTTGTTTTTAACTTTTAGAAATTGCATAATTAACTTAAAAATAGTTTAAAACAATTGGGAATTTAATAATAATTTTAAAATTATGAAAGCTCGAATTCAATTTATAAAAGGATTAGACGAAACTATTTTACCAGATGTAAGTTTAACAAGATCTCGTGATGGAAGTACAGGAACTGCAACATTTAAATTTAAAAACCCAACTATTTTAGATAAAAATACAACAAAACAAGGTGATGAAATAACTGGAATGTATTTAATCGATAAAGAAGGTAGCTTAGAAACTCGTGATGTAAATGCACGGTTCATAAATGGAAAACCAGAGATAATTGAAAGTATCTATATTATGAAGAATCCAGAAGCTTGGGATAGATTTATCCGATTTATGGAAAGATATGGAGAAATGAATGGGTTAGTTTTTACTAAAGCGAATTAAAAAAAGTCTACAAATAATTTAAAAATGCAAATATCATTAAAATGGATCAACGAACTAGTCAATATTGAAACAGTAAATTTAGAGAATTTAATTGAAAAGTTAACATTAGGCGGGTTTGAAGTTGAAGAAATTCTCGAAATTAAAATTAATAATGAAAAAAGAATTACCTTAGATATTTCTGCAACTGCCAACCGTTCTGATAGTTTATCAATTCATGGAATTTCATTAGAAATTGCTGCTCTATTAAACCAAATACCGAACATACCAAAATACTCAAACAAGTTTATTTGGTCAAAAAAATTACAAAAATTATCTACAAATTTTATAGAAAAAAATAATTGTATAGAGTTTCTTGGGATTAGTGTAGAATGCATTGATACATTAACATCACCTAACTGGTTGAAAAAAAAATTATTATGTTCAAATATAATACCAGAAAATAATTTTAAAGATTTTCAAAATTATATTCTTCTAGAAACGGGATATCCATTCGAATTTTACGATTTAGAAAAAATTAAAACACAAACAAATAATTCAAATTTTAAATTAAATTTGAGATCTAGTAAAATCGGTCAAAAATTTTTAGCTACTGATAACATAGAATATAATCTTAATAATTCGACTTTAATTATTGAAGCGGACCAATTTCCAATTAGTATAGGTGGAATAATCTCACATAAAAATGTTGAATGTACAAGTTCTACAAAATCATTGTTAATTGAAGGAAGTGTATTTAATGCCGCAAAAATAAGACGACAATCACGTCAACTTGGATTAAGGACTGCTCGGTCCTCACGATATGAAAAAGCATTAAAAAATATTGATTTAATAAAAGCATTTTATCAATTAATTTCTTTATTACGCATTTCAAATCCTAATTTAATTTGTAAATTTCATACCTTAGCACAGCCGGTTCATAGTGAAAAGCGAATTTTAGAATTAAGTTTTAATAATATCAAAAAAGTTTTAGGACCAACAAAAAAAGTTCAAAACTATATTTCTGTGGATCAAGTTACTAGCTCTTTAAAACGTCTAAATTTTGATGTTATTTATGATAAGAGTAAAGAAAGCTGGAAAGTTACTGTTCCCGATTTAAGATCAGATGATATAATTCGTGAAATTGATTTAATTGAAGAAATTGGTCGATTATATGGATTTGATAATTTTTTAACTCGATTGCCACTATTAAATATAATTGGTAAAAAAGATTTAAGTTATAAAACAAGAACAAAACTTACAAATGGGTTAATTAATTTAGGATTAAATGAATTAGTTCAATATTCGCTTGTCAATGAAAAAACAGATATTAAAAATGAAATTCAATTAATTAACCCGTTAGTTAAAGATTATGCAAATTTGAGATCAAGCTTATTACCGAATATGTTAAAAGCAATTCAAAAAAATAAAAACCAAAGCAATTTAGGATTTGAAGGATTTGAATATGGTCATGTTTTTTCTAAAAATGATTCTAATGAAATTCAAGAAATTGAAAATATTGCTATCGTATTAGGTGAGTATAAACGAAAAACAAATTGGTTAGAAGAATCCAATCTCTTAAATTGGTTTGAAGCAAAAGGAAAAATTGAATATTTATTTAAAAAATTAAATCTATTAATAGATTGGAAATCTAAAAGATTAGAAAAAGAGAAAAACCTTTTTCATCCTTATTGTAGTGGAATAATCTATTTAAAAAATAAAAAAAAATTAGGTAATTTTGGACAAATTAATCCTATTACAGCTCAGAAATTAGACTTATCACCAAACTTATATTTATTTGAATTTAATTTTAAATTTATACAAGAGGAATTAGAAAAAAATCAATTAGCTATTTATCAACAATATTCTATATATCCAAAAATTATTAAAGATTTATCATTTGTACTTAACAAAAATATTTCTTTTAATTATCTTCAAAAAGTCTTATATTTAAATGGTAGTAACTTTTTAAAAACTATAAAGTTAATTGATAAGTATTCAGGGAAAAACATTTCAACAGATCAAACTAGTCTATGTTTGCAGTTTATTTTTCAATCAAATCACAGAACATTGCAAAATAATGAAATTGAAAATATCTTAAGTCATCTTGAACGAATATTAGTAACAAAATTTGAGGCAAAAATTCGAACCTAAGTAATAGTTTAAAATGATAATTCTATAATTTATTATAGAATTATCCACCCCCAACAATACTAACAATTTCAAGTTGGTCATTGTTCTTAATAAAAGTTTGTTGCCATTTTTTCTTATTATAAACAGATTGATTGAGTTCCAAAACTAAAAGAGAATTTTTATAATTAAAATATGTAATTATATCTAATAAAGTTAAATTTTTAGTTGTGTAATAAGATTGACCATTAAGTGAAAAATATTTTATTTGTGACATAAAGTTAAAAAATTTGATTAAAGAACCTAGACATATTATAATAATGATTGATAGAATATTAGTCAAGATGATATGGCGGGTGTAGCCAAGTGGTTAAGGCAGTGGGTTGTGATTCCACCATTCGCCGGTTCAAGTCCGGTCACTCGCCCTTGTTATTAAATCATAAGTTTTTTAAAAAAATTATTTATATATTATATTAAAATTATGTCACGTTATCGTGGACCAAAATTAAGGATTAGTCGACGATTAGGCAATTTACCAGGTTTAACAACAAAAAAATCAAAAAAATTAAACCGTCCAGGAAAAGATGGAAATTCCATTGAAGTAGGGAAAAAATTAAGTGAATATGCCATTCGGTTAGAAGAAAAACAAAAGTTAAAATATAATTATGGATTAAGTGAAAATCAGTTATTTCGATATGTAAAAGAAGCTCGTCGTCGACAAGGAGTTACTGGTTTAATTTTACTTCAATTATTAGAAATGCGTTTAGATACTCTTTGTTTTACACTAGGATTTGCAAAAACAATAAGTCAAGCCCGTCAGTTAGTTAATCATGGCCATATTACGATTAATGGAAAAGTTCTTACGATTCCCAGTTTTCAATGTAGACTAAACGATGTTATTAGTGTTCGCGATAAAACTGCTTCAAAAAATTTAGTTAATAGTAATCTTAAAAATCATCAACGAAATGAAATTCCATATAATTTAAAATTTGATTCAGATCGATTAGAAGCTCGAATTTTAGATTATTGTGACCGTGATTCCATTTTATTACCCTTAGATGAATTACTTGTTATTGAATATTATTCTCGACGTTAATAATTTCACTGCTTAAATGATTAATTAAAATATATACTATAAATTTATGTTAAAATTACGATTAAAACGAATTGGAAGAAAGCGTTCACCTTCATATCGATTAGTTATTATGGAAAATAGTTGTCGACGTGATGGTAGACCAATTGAAGAAGTAGGTTATTATAATCCTATTTCAAAAACTTATAAATTTGATCAAGAAAAGATTTTAAAATGGTTACAATACGGTGTAAAACCTACGGAGACGGTATCAAATTTATTAAAAAAAGCCGATATTCTCTAATTCAAATTATTTTATTATCTATATATAATATTTAGTTTTGAAAACAAATATAATATTAAATAACTTTATTTAATATTATATAATTATGTCACATTTTACACATATCAAAACGCGTTTTCAAAATCTTTTTTATTTAGAAAAAGCGTTAAGTCGATTAAATATTAATTACCAAAAAGTCATTTCTACTCAAACTTTAAATTCAAGTTTAATTATTAATCAACCAAATGGGTATGATCTTGAATTTTCTTGGAATGATCATGAATATGAGTTAATAGCTGATATTAGTTTTTGGCAACAAACTTGTCCAATTGAAACTTTTATGGATCAAATTGCACAACAATATGCGGGTGAAGTTATAATTGGTGAAAGTCAAAAACTTGGTTTTCAGCCTATAAAATATCAACAAAATTCAGATGGATCAAATACATTAGTTTTAGAAAGATGGAAAAATTAATTTAATCATTTATAATTTTAATTGTTATGAATAAATTTATTTAAAAATTCTAATACGGTTAAACTACATTAAATTATTGTGAGGTTTTGTCTCTGGCAAAAAACAAGTCAGCTTCATAATAATTTAGTGTAGTTTATATAAAGAATATTTAGTTTTTTTTGAACAAAGAGTGTCTTTGAACACAAACTATATAGACTGACTCACAGTAAGCTTTACGGCCTTTATATAAGAATAAATTAGAATTTAAAACTAATTATATTACAATGGATAAAATCAAAATTACTAAAGAGGCAAAAGACTTAATTACGTTTTTAAACTTTTTAATGTATATTGAAAATATACATTATAAAATGAAAGTTACAAAGGAAAAGAAAAAAATATAAGTCGATCAAAATTATTTGGTATAGTGATAAATCCAAAATTTGATGAAATAATAGATTGGAAATCTATGTCAAATTTAGAAATGGAAAATAAATTAAAAGAATTAAAGTTTCCGGATCAATTTGTTATGACGGATATCTTAAATAAAATTCAATTAGAAAATTTTAACAAAAATGATACTGGTATTGAAGATTTTATGGGGCAGTTGGAAACTGGAACAGAAACTTCAATACCACAGTATCAATTAGCTATAAAGGCTAATTCTTTATATACTAAGAAAAAAGGGTTAGAAGCTCTTGAGAAAGAAATAGAAGGTCATATAAATGTACAAATACAATTTAATCTAGATGATATAAAAAATTATTGTTCAAAAGAAACTAGTTTTATTTCTTACTAATATTCGGGTAATATTTACAAACACCAATGTATAATAAATCTTATATATATGAAACCGCAATTGAAATAATTTTAAAATGATCCTTATATACGGCAAAAGTTTGTAAGAAATGAATTATTAAATAAAGTACCTGATGATAGAACAGTGGACGGGATCATTGATCCAGTTGGTAATACTGGTAAATCGTTTTTTGCGCGAGCTTATGTATCTGAAGTTCCAACAGATGATATCTTAATGAAAAGAGATAATTTAGATAGGATGGAATTAACTCTTATAAAGAAAATTGAGAATTATCGAATGAAATATTATAAAGATCCAAAAGTAATATTTTTTGATTTCCCACTAGCTTCAGATCCGAGTAAAATTATATCAGCAACAGCTTTGATGAAAGATACAAAATTAGATGTGCTTGTCTTTGATATAACTCGAGAGCAGAGTATAGATCAATATGATCAGGATCCATTTGCTATAGTAGAATCGATAAAAAATGGATACGTAGTTGATGTAATGTACGGGTGTATGAATGAGGCAATTTTCAAACCACCAATTGTAATTATTTTTAGTAACAAACCATTTATTATGGTGAAAAAGTATTTATCGCATGATAGATGGATAGTCTGTCAATCGACATCGGAAGGTTTGATAATTTCGGACAAAGGGGCTATTCATCCAGGTGCAATAACACCGATTAATTTTAAATTATTAAGAAATAGTTCCTATAAAACAACGAAATAATTATTATTTTGTTGTTAAAAATAAAATTTTTTAGTAAAATCTCAATTGATCATTATTTAATAATTATAAAAAATTTATGCCGTTTCATTCTCATATAACAACTGTATCGATTTTCCCACACGTTCTGTCACGTGTAGATCCAGTAAGTAAGAATAATTATAGAAGAAAGTATCAAAAGATTAAAAAATATGGAAGCGCAGCCGTTTTAACTGGAGTAGGAGTTACAGAAGGCACACAACTGGCAAAAGATGTAATTTCTTCTAAACTTAAAGCTTATGGTTATAAGTCATTATTTGCAGTAGTCTCAGGTCCAGTGATTCAATTTGTTTCTCTTCCTTTTTATGTTTTTAGCTATGGCTCAAGATTTAGAAGGTTCGCGTTGTCAGTTACCAAAATTGGTGCTAAAATAACAAAAGGAGATATGGGAATTGTCAATTGGGCTTGGATTGGGTTAGACGTAGTTCTTTTTGGTGAACCTGTGTCTATTACTGAGGATTCTGATTTTTTAGTTGTCCATAATGAGACCGTAGGTCAATTGGCAACAACCCTTGAAGAGTTATCTGACTAATTTTTTAATTTGAAGAGTTAAATATCAGGCATTTCCCTCTTCTTAATTATTTTTTACTTCACCTTCACCACTATAATATACTACTCAACGTGTTAAGTGATCTTAAATAAACAATAAGAGCCCTATCAAGAGAGATTTGAATTCTACATACCTAACCATAAATATTTTATTTTTCTACTTATCTCATTATAAAATAGGGTATACTTCAAAAATTAATCACTCAAAAACTAAAAGATAATGATCTTTTAATGGTCACTAAGATTGATAGATGTAGTCGAAACACACTTGAATTTTTAAAGCTACAAGATATTCTTTTTAAAAAGAATATTACCTTTGTTGCTTTAGATTTACCGACTTCAGTAGATTTAGCTACTAATAAACTTATAGCTACAACATTATCAGCTATAGCAGAATTTGAAAATAATCGACGAAAGGAGCATCAAAAACAAGGAATCCAGGCTGCTCGAAGAAAGGGGAAGTATCAAGGACGAAAAACAGTCATTAATAAAACTTTGATTCAAAAAGTGAAACATTTGAAAGAAACTAAAAACTTATCTGTTAATGATATTAGTAAACTGACAGGAGTAAGCTGTCCTACCATTTACAGAGTCTTAAAAGAGCATTTAGGTTACGTATCAAATCGATTATCCAAAGCAACCGAAATAAAGGAGGAAACAAATAATGCTAAATAAATTAACTTTTAAAGATGAAGATCTAACTGTAGATTGGATAGGATTTAAGTTTCAAAGTTTAGATAATTTTCATCAAACAAGAATTGCAAACTATCTATTTCAACTAGGATTTAATTCTTATCAAGAATCTGGCAAATTAGCCAAACCAGTTAAAGAATCTATTTTTGTGAGTTCAAAAAATAAATTTCAAGTCCTTTTTGTCAACGAAACGCATTATTGGGAGGATACCTCTCTTCATTTTTCTAGTACCAATGCAGCTTTTTTTTACAGTCTTATTAAACGAAAATTAATTAACTGGAAATTTTTTCCTTCCGCAATTCTTGGTCGTTTTGATTTGAATTATTTGAGAAATAATAAAACAGATGATAAAATCTCGGCCAGCGAGTTTTTAGAAAACTGTCAAAGAAAATTGATGCAAACCAATAAAAATATTAGTTTAGAAAAAAATTCAAAAGGTCGTATTTTAAAGATTGGAACACGTCGAAGCAATAAGTATTCTCGAATCTATGAAGGAAAAAACTTTTTAAAATTCGAGCATGAAATGAAAGGAAAATTTATCAAAACTTATCACACTCTGTTAATACAAAATAATTTTGAAGAATTGGAACATAAATTATCCCTTCATTTTTTAACTTATTTTGGAAAGCTATTGCCTCTTGAATATTCTTATCTGGACTGGTTAGTTCTTAAATTAAGACCTATTCGGAAACAAAAAACTCTTCCATACGGATTGAATTCTGATTACATTCAATCAGAGATAATAACGGATTCAAGAAATTTTGTTGCTCTTATTCAATTTTTAAATTATGTTCAAAATTTAGATTTTGAAATCAAACATATAGATCAAATTCCTTATCGAGTAGTGGTTTTTAAATTACAAGATTTTCTACAATTCCAAAATAAATTAAACAATCAATACCAGTTAGAAAAAGTCAAGCATTTTTTCAAGCAACTTCAAACTGGAATTCTTCTCACTTCATTCAGTGATATCCATTTTCAAAGTTTAGTAGCTGTGCCTTTAGTAAAACTTACTAAAGTTCAAAAGTTTTGGGTCGGACGAGTTTGGGTAGCTCAAGAGTTATTCTATTACAAGTATCCCTTTTATTTACCTGATTTATTTCAACAAAGACTTAAAAAAGATCAACTTGAACTTCAAGTTCAAGTATTTAAAACTTTTAGTTCTGAAAACATTCAGAAGGTCTTTCTCATTAAAGACTTTTTCCAAAATTACACCTCTCGCTTATCCAATCAACAGAAAACCAAAATGAAAGAATATTTTATTCAATCCGTAAAACTATTTCAGCAATATGATTTAATTGAAAACAATTATAAAATTATTTCTAATGGATTTTTATTTGATACAAATCTCTTAACTTCTAAAAATATTTCTGAAGGATTCGTCATTTATGAAAAACTTTCTGTTTAAGTTTAGTATGTGGTAAGACTACATAAAAAATCGATTGAATCTCTGTCTTTAAATTTTTAAATTACTCGTTTAATCAGCAAATATAAGGCATAAGGATAGTTTATAGATTTCAACTCACCTAAAATTTTTCTCCATATTTTGCAGAAATTTTTTAGGTGATATGAAGAAATTTTTTAGGTAAATAATATTCAAATAATTAATTTTTAAATGCAACAATTAAAACTAGGTTATCCGTATTCTTATGGAGATCAATTGACCTCCGAAATAGCTCGATCAAATAGAAATAAAATGTTAACCTACAACCTACTAATTTGGCTTTTAAAAGTTAGCCAAGTCCAGGCTGCTCCGCTTCCAGGTGCTGATGGATTTACACCAAATTACATATGTTCTAAGAGGCAAACTTATTCGAGAGAAGCTACTGGTTTAAGCACTCGTTTAGAGCAAAACCCTAATAATCAAAATAGACCGCAAAGAAATAATATATCACAATATATTCCAGAATTTGATTCTACAATTGACAATAAACAAATTCAGAAAAAATATAAACATGCACCGGATTTCGGAATCTCAGGCAATTACAATCACAAAAATGCACAGTTATTTAAAGATAAAATTATCGAACATATGAAAGATCCTTCAACACAAATAATAGAAGGTACGTTTAAAAAGACTGAAGTTACCCATTACTTTAATCCTGAAACGGGATTGAATGTATTCTTTAATAGGGATAACAATAAATTTATTAGTGGCTGGTTATTAAAAGATGATCAATTAGATAATATGGTAAATCGAGGAGCGTTATAAATGAAAAATTCATTATTGATAAGAAATTTTAAGTATTGGGAAAATTATAAAATGTATCTAGATTTAATGAAAAAATTTGTTGATAAAAAGATTAGTGGAACAGAATTTTCTGACCAATTCTTTCAAACGTGGAAATCAGATCGTGACAAAACTTATAATTCAGAAGAATTAGTTTACATAACAGAAAATTTCAAATTAACAGAAATAGATGGGTTTTCATCTTTAATCTCAGACTTATTCCTTGACTGCGAATCATTTGAAGCTGACCCATTGTTAAGAGAGGATTATGAAATATCTGAAGAAGAATTAAGAAATTGCGTGAAAAAAACTTTGTTAGAAATAAAAGATCGTTATGACGGTTATCCGTGGGAAAATAAATTTTAAATCAAATTAAGAGGTAAAGTGATGAGATTTTCAAAAACTGATAATATTTATAAGATTATAAGAATAACCGGTTCACAAGATAATATTTTGGGTATTTCTTTTGGTGAAGATGATGTCGAAGTAATTGAATGGAATTTTAATAACAGTGAATAAATCCTGCTCAGTCTAACAACCCGCCTTTAGGGGCTTATAATTGCTCTCTGAGAGGATATTTGATTCTCTGATCACCTAAGTAAAAATACTTTACTCATTTCTCTCTATCTACTTTTAAAAATAGAGTATACCCTATTTTTATAATAATCTGGGTAGAAATGAATCAAATATTTCTGTTTAGGGATACGAGATTGAGATATCTTCTGAGAGGGTCCTAATAGTCGATTTAAGGGCACTTAACATGTTGAGTAGGAATACTTACCTGTAGGTAAAATTAAGTCGAAAATGGGTAGGTTTTAGTGGTGAAGATGAACAATAAAATAATTAAGAAGAGTGATAAATTATATCACTCTTCATTTAAAGCTTTTTGTAGTTTCAAAAATTTAAATTTCTTTAAATTCTTTTCCATCATGATAGTGTCGAATCAACTTACAAATTAATAGCTTGTAAACTGAATTTGATGCTCTATCCGAAGGTAGAAAATAAATTTTAGATAGTTTATAGCTGGTATCCAGAGATTTATTAACAGATTCCAACCCGGAAAGTACTTGCTCTAAAACTTCTTCTTTTGAGGTTTGTATTTTATAACCTTTTTCAACTGGCCATTGTAGTATTTCTATTTTATTAGAATTAGACTTATCGAAAGATACACCTAAAATGTTATCTTGTGCACCACTTAGCAGTATAATTCTATAAATTCCATCTTTTTTAGTAAATCTCATTTTTGTTGAGTTGTAATTTAATAAATATTGTTAAAAATTATTTTCCCATGGAGCACCATCAAAACGGGTTTGAGCACGATTATGTGCTTCAGAATATCCCGAACCATATTTTAATTCGTGATGTCGCTCAGCACATTCATGTTTGATCCAAGTAATGTCATCTTGAGTGTGAGTTCCAGTTTCGAGACGCTTCCAAGCTAAGGCTTGTTGAATATAAGGATCAAATCTTTTATATTCTGATGCCTCTCCTAAAGAAACGTATTGATCGAGTTCGTGCTTCTGATAAAAAACGTGGTCTTTTACATTTTTGATATTATCCGCTTTGAAACCTAGATTTTCGGCAATATCACAGATGTCGGTATCGGACTCTCTAATCGAATCATAGATTTGATCAGCTAACTTATAACCTAACTCATAAGCATCTTCACGATAAGGGTTTTTGATAGTATAAATTTTATCAGCAACTTGTATAGTAATTATTTTTTTGTTGTTTTGTTTATCTAATTCACGCATAACATCGACATAATCCCAGGAACCAAATGATGGATCTTTTTTGTCGGAACCAGCGTTTTGGGTCATTCCTGTAACCGTAACACTTCGTGGGCCAGCCCCCTTTCCATGCCCAAAATGATTTCCAGGCTGCTGATTTCCATATAACCATTGCAAATGAGGTGGAACAATACCACGTGGATTGGGTTGAAATGCTAAACCCCAATCGTTTGTTGACAAGATTATTATGGCACCAATTATTCCAAGAGCCGCAACTATATCTATAAAAGAACCACCCCTCAAATTACTTATTTTAGTGATTAACTGTTCTTTACTTAAAGAATTATTTCTGCATTCAATTGAAAGGTCGTACAATTGATCAATTTCTTTTTCGGTAAAATCAATTTCAGCAGGCATCTCTTTAATAACTTGAGCAATTATCGCTTTTTTGGAGAAACCAACATTTGAATGAATAGATCTCATTATCAATGGAGTGTGTGGCGAATTTGATAAACCAATTGCTTGAGATGGAACTACACCATTAGTAAGACGAAAAATGAAATCTCCATAAACAATTAACCATTTCGCTTTTTTAATAATTTTTTTACGGGTTCTAATACTATAGTAACAAATTTTTTCTGATAAGTAATCTTCGTTCTTATTTGGTCTACCACAATATGGATATTTATATACTTCAACAGATAGGACGCATTTTTTTGATTTTGCCATAAAATTTTTTAATTATCTAATTAATATTTTATCTAAAAGTACTAAAAAAAGTTTCCATTTGACGGAAACTTTTTTTACAACTAAAAATTTTCAATTCCTTGTTTTAAAGGGGTAAAATTTGTTTTTTACTGTTTTAAACGAAAAATTTAACGTAGTCTTACCTCATAAACAAACTAAATTAAATTAAAAGTTTCTCAAAAACTATAAAACCCTGTGAAATGTTATTTGTTAGAAGTTTATCTACGTGATAAAGTTTGTCGTCAAGAATAACTTGATAAGAAGACTCAATCAATTGATGTTCTTCAAATATTTCCATTAACTGTATGAAATAGCGCTTAACACTAGTTATTTGTTGGTTATTTAAAGTGGACGGATAAGCTTGTAAAAATTCTTCGACATAGAAAATTTTTTGAGTATCAAAAGAACTGAAAGTGCGAATAACATGGACTTGAACTTCCAGTTGAAGCTTTGTTAGTTTTACTTTAAATAAATCTGGCAAGAGGAATAGATGTGCATAATAAAAGAGTTCATCAGCAATCCATACTTCTACAGTCCAAGAATTTTGTTTACCTTTTTGCAGATTAACTTCGGGAATTGTTACCAAACTGCGATACTTTTGATTACTAAAAAATTTAATCAAGGAATTACTTTGAAGTTCATCAAAAAATTCAATTAATCTTTTTAATTGGTAATAATTGGAAGATAACTTTGTGTATTTCAAAAAATCCTGAACTCGGAACTGAACCAATCTATAAGAAGTGGTACCTAAAGAATCGATTTTATAATTTAATGTTTGGGCATAAACTAAAAATTGCAATAGAGTACAAAATTTGTAAGAATCAGTATTATTCTGAAATGAGCCAGACCTAAGGTAATCAATTTTTAAACCTGTTAAGGAGAATGTTTGTTTGCGCAGGGGTCGTAATTTGATGACCAACCAATCGGTGTAAGAATAATGAAGAGGTAAGACCTTCCCAAAATAAGTTAAAAAATGAATGGATAATTTATGTTCGAATTCTTCAAAATTATTTTGTATTAAGAGAGTGTGATAAGTTTTGATAAATTTTCCTTTCATTTCATGTTCAAATTTTAAAAAGTTTTTTCCTTGGTAGATTCGAGAATAGTTATTGCTTCGCCGTGTTCCGATTTTTAAAATAAGACCTTTTGAATTTTTTTCTAAACTAATGTTTTTATTTGTTTGCATCAGTTTTGTTTGACAATTTTCTAAAAATTGTCTGACCGAGATTTTATCATCTGTTTTATTTTTTCTTACATAATTCAAATCAAAGCGACCCAAAATTGCGAAGAAATCTACCCAATCTACCCTACCCTCTATATTAGTAATAAATCCCTTATTTAAAATTAAAAGAAGAATTGTGAATAAAAACACGAATTTAAGACATTGGTTTCTTACATAGGAAACGAATAAATTACAGAAAAAACTTCCAAGTCATTTGACTTTGATAGAGTTTTTTAATTACAATTGTGATGAAGCCATTTTTCAATTAGAAAAAGGTGAAAAAGCGCAGAAAAATCACTGGCAAGGGTGTTTTATCTTGACAGGTGTTAGAAAGTCAAAAAGGGCTGTATTAGACTTGTTTAACGAACGATTTAAAAATGTTTCAGGTCTGACAATTCGGAGAACACATAGTCAAGATTCAGTTGAATTATATGTGACAAAAGAAAAAACTCGATTGAAAGGTCCTTTTTATGCTGGTAGTAAAATAAAATTTGATTTAGAATTAGCTAATAGTATGGAATTAAAACCCTGGCAACAAGATTTATTTGACTTGATCAAAAATCATGAAGAATTTCTACGAGACAGAAAAGTAATTTATGTAGAAGATGAGAAAGGAGGATCTGGAAAATCAACGTTTATAAAGTGGCTGCGAACGGCTCAACGTTATTTCAAGTTCAGAGCATTACCTCAAGCATCTGTAGATAGGGTGGCGTCTGCTGTGAACATAATTTGTAAAGACACAAAATTAGATGTGCTTGCCTTTGACATAACTCGTGAGCAAGGTATGGATCAATATGATCAAGATTTGTTCGCGATAGTGGAATCAATTAAAAATGGTTACGTGGTCGATGTCATGTATGGGCGTATGAATGAGGCAATATTCAAACCACCAATTGTAATTATTTTTAGTAACAAATCGTTTCTTAAGGTAAAAAATTATCTATCTTACGATAGATGGGTGGTATGTCAACCAACATCAGAAGGTTTGATAATTTCCGACAAGGATGCTATTCATCCAGGTGCTATAACACCAATCAATTTTAAGTTACTAAAAAATAGTTCTTATAATATTACTAACAATGATTAATTATCATTGTTAGATTATTAATCATGAACATCAACTAATTGGACTAATTCTGGGTCAACAGGAATTTTTTCTCTCAAAAGTTTCCGCACTATTCGGCGAACTAATCTTTTTGGTATTTTACCAGCTTTTAAAGCCTTGATTAAATTATCTAGCAGCATGTAATAACTTGTAAAATCAAGAACTGAAAGTATACGAAGGATAGCAAGAAGACAAAGAATAAAATTAAGACGCCCTCTATGTGTATTCAAATTTAAATAGTTGGTTAATATGCTTAAACATTGTCTATTTTTTTCTTCTGGCTTAATCGTTTTATCGTTTAAAATTTTCCATAAATACTCAAGATTTTGGTCACATTGATCTAGCCAAATTTTTTCTCCATCAACAATAACAAATTTTTTCTCGTAATCCAGTTCATAATTTGAATGTGTAACAGGTAGTCCCTTACGTATTTTTTCGCTAATCACACTAAGGCTAGTTCTAGGAATTTTATCCCAACCTACGAGTAAAATGCCACCAAAAAATCCAAACCACGCTCCTTTTTCTGCTAATAATACAATCAACGTAACAGCTTCGGCAAGTGCTCCGCCACGTATTCCACGTGTTGAATCTATTTTGTCCTTAGTTTTATTGATTAATAGCTCGGGGTGATTTTTTTCTAGATATTTGTAAGCAATAATTTGTAATACTCCCCCAATTAAAACTCCAAGCACGATAACTTTGACGTCCTTGCGTGAAATAATTAAAAAACGGTAATCCATAATTTATATATAAATTTAATATATAAGATACTAAAGATTATAAGTAAAGCTAATGATTTTGTCAATATCAATAAATTTGTATTATAGGTCTTGTTTTATTATTTAACTTAGAGTATAATTAAATTAAATTATATTAATATCTTATGAAAGTAAATAGAAAATACGGTTATGTTCGTGGTCAAGAATTAAATGTTTCAATTGAGTTTCAAAAGCAACAATTGATTCAAAATGGGATCGAAAAAAAGAATATTTTTGTCGAAGTTGAATCAGGTAATAATGAAATAAAAAACCGATCTACTCTGCAAAGATTAATTTATAAAAAATTAAAAAAGAATGACCTTCTAATGGTTAGTGGGATTAATGTATGTAGTCGAAATACTCTTGAATTTTTAAAATTACAAGATATCCTTTTTAAAAAAAATATTACCCTTGTTACGTTAGATATACCAGTTTCATTAGATTTAACTAACAATAGAGTCATGGCTCTAACTTTATCTACCATAGCGGAATTAGAAAGTAGACGACGAAAAGAGCGCCAAAAGCAAGGAATCTTATTAGCTAAAAAAAAGGGAAAGTATAAAGGACGAAAAACTGTTATTAACGAAACGCTAATTAGAAAAGTTAAATATTTTAAAGAAGTTAAGGAATTATCTATTATTGATATTAGCAGATTAACTGGAGTAAGTTGCCCCACTATTTACAAAATTTTAAAACAAAACTTAGGGTATAAATCAAATCGATTAATCAAATCGACGACTCTCGAATTAGATAATAATTAAGGGTAGATCTACCCTTAAAAAACGCACTATCGGACATAGATCGAAAACTGTTATAGGGCGTAATAAATGGGTATAAAGCAAGAGTCTACCCAATCTACCCTACCCTCAATAATAGTAATAAAGGGGATTTAGGGGTTTTTGGAACGACAGCGAAGCGATAAAAACCCCTAAATCCCTTATTTTAGAAAAAAATATTATGAATAAAAATACGAATTCAAGACATTGGTTCCTTACTTGGGAGACCAATAAATTACAAAAAAAACTTCCAAGTCATTTGACTTTGATAGAGTTTTTCAATTACAATTGTGACGAAGCCATTTTCCAATTGGAAAAAGGCGAAAAGGCACATAAAAATCACTGGCAAGGTTGCTTTATCTTGACGGGTGTTAGAAAGTCGAAAAGGGCCGTATTAGATCTATTTAAAGAACGATTTAAGAATGTTTCAGGTCTAACCATTCAGAGGACGCATAGTCAAGATTCAGTTGAATTGTACGTGACAAAAGAAAAAACCCGATTAGAAGGTCCTTTTTATGCCGGTAATAAAATAAAATTTGATTTAGAATTAGCAAATAGTATGGAACTAAAACCCTGGCAACAAGATTTATTTGACTTGATGAAAAATTATGAAGAATTTCTACAAGACAGAAAAGTAGTTTATGTCGAAGATGAAAAAGGTGGGTCTGGAAAATCTACATTCATAAAATGGTTAAGAACGGCTCAACGTTATTTTAAATTCAGAGCATTACCTCAAGCCTTGGTAGATCGAGTGGCATCTGCTGTTAACATAATTTGTAAAGATGCAAAATCAGGTCATTTAGAAACAATTTTTGGGGATAAGCATAAAGAGAAATATCAGATGTCCATATAGTTGTATTATTAAATAATGCTCCTGATTTATCAATTTTAAGTGTCGATAGATGGAGACTTTGGCGATTAGTTGATAAACAGTACGACAATATAATTTGGCCATGTAAAATTAATTTGTACTTAAAAAAGGTATCTCGTCGAGCTTGGAATATAAGATGGACAGTATCAATTAGGAATTTAAGCTTAGAAGAATTAAGATCTTTAAAACAATATGAATTAATAAGCTCTGATGAATCTTGATTGGAAAAAGAAGGAGATAGTTTAGAAAGGTTTAGTGAGACAACGCAATATATAAAAGATTTGGTAACGAATAGGCACAATTCTCCAAATTATATTAAAATCCAAGCAATTCAATTTATGGAAAGCATTGATCAAAATTCTATAGTGAATTCATTTTTACAGTATTTAAAAATTGCATTAGTTTTTGATACGTGTTATACAGACTGGTTTCTTATTATCATTAGGCGTACTCATAAACCTGCAGGTAGTTTAATTTCAAGTTATATGGATGAAAAATTAGTGATGACTTCTAACCAGGACAAACTATTTTTTTATATAACTATACAATTATTATCCTTTGCTCGGACTTGTCAATTAAAATAGCAGGTTAAAGTAAACGGAGAAGTTTTAAATACTTTCAGCTTTCCTTTAACTGAGTTTGCTAAACAATTAGGTTTACACCCATTAAATTCTTATCAACGGAAGAATTTACTCGAATTTTTTCGTAAGCTATAAGATTTACCTCTAATTTATCAGTGGTTTAGCGATAGTGAATTTCGAAGTTCTATAATATTTCCAATTATTCGGGTTACAAATCAGAATTCGAAACATACTAAATTAATTGTTAGGATAACTGTTTGTGAATCATTTAATAATCTTAAATATCCATTTTGTTTTCCTAATAATTTTTATAGGTTTCACAATAAATATGATTTTAGGCTTAAATTCGCTATTATTCAGTCTATGTCTTGTCAATTATCTAATCGAAAAATACTTTATCTGGAAGATCTATTAAACGGTTTGAATAATAAAAATAAGAATTATATATTACAAAATCTTATTCAACAATTTCAATATTTAAATAACAAAAAATTTATTAAAGATGAATTTTATTTATTACAAAAAGATAATCAAATAATTCAACCAACTCAACTCACAAAACAGTTAATTAACTCTACTAAACAATTAATATTTTATGAGAATATCGTATAAAAAAGAACTAAAAATATTAATTGTTAGTAAAATCCATCTTCTTCGCTGGTATTACCTATATATATTAAACTTAAATAAAACTTGTTTTAAAAGGGTTAAACAAACTATAGTCGAACTTTTTATTAACTAGTCATTTTAAAAAAATTGTTAAATTTAGTTTAAAGGTATTATGAAAAGGTCTTATAAAATTAATAATAATTCATTCGCATTATGGTATTTGGATCAAAAATTGTTAGTGCTACTTATGATATTCTTCGTGGGGTAAATACAATTGTCTAGGGTAGTGTTGAAGGAGCAGAGAAAGTTGGAAAAATAATTAAAATAGGTATCTCTGGAGCTGATGTTATCATAGGGTTAAGTCATGCGCTTAAAGATTTTGGATGTAATGGTATCTTTTGCGGTACTATTGACTTAGTAGTAAGTATTTCAAATTCAGTTGGTTTAGTATTAGGTAATATTCTGGCCACCAAGCACTTAACTCTCATAACTGGTTCTGTGACTGTTGGATGTCGATCTGTTAGATATTATTGTAAAAACTATGGTACATTTTGGGGATGTACTGTTGCTGCCGGCCAAGGCATTAAAGAAGGGATAAAATTTATTGTTAAACAGTAAATTTAGCTTCAAACCTGTAAAAATCGGCCAAAGAAATGAGTATGAGAAGCATTTTACCTGAATAGCCTTAAATATCAGACCTAAGGCTTTTTAAGGGCCTTCTGGAAAGTATCTCATAATTGGTCGATACATTTCTGTCGTTCTTAATCAGAAATTTGTTAACGTAAGAAGAAGTTGTATCTAAGTTTTTATAACCGATGGTTTGTTTAACAAATTCAATATCTTTGGAATCTTTCCATAACTGTGTGATATAGCCAATTCGGAAGCTATGACTAGTGATATTAAGTTTGCCAGGAAGTTGATTGGAAACCTCCCGCATCACCTTAATAGCTTCTATAATCGTTTGGGAACGGAGGGACTTGAACCCTCACGCCTATCACTAGGCAATGGATTTTAAGTCCATCGTGTCTACCAATTTCACCACATTCCCAAAATTTTAAAAGTTAATACCAAACTCTGAAACTATTATAGCTAGAATTTATATTAAACACAATATTATAGTTTTAATAAAAAAAAGCGGCACCCAGATTCGAACTGGGGATAGAGGATTTGCAATCCACTGCCTTACCACTTGGCCATACCGCTATAATTTTATTTATATTATACTATATCATAATTAGAATGGACTAATTCGTTAAAAAACTTGAAATAATCAGGTAAGTGAAAATACCTTTTTTAATTATAAAAGTTTTTTAGTTATAATTTGAAATATTGATATATAATTTATATATAAAGTGAATAGAATTTAAAGAAATAATCAAAGTTAATTTATATGTTTGAGAAATTTACAGAAGGTGCAATCAAAGTCATCATGTTATCTCAAGAAGAAGCTCGTCGTATGGGTCATAATTTTGTTGGTACTGAACAATTATTACTTGGGGTAATTGGTCAACGCCATGGTATTGGTGCCCGTGCTTTAAAAAAATTAAAAGTTACTTTGAAAAAAGCACGAAAAGAAATTGAATTATATATTGGGCGAGGAACAGGGTTTGTTGCTTCCGAAATTCCTTTTACTCCAAGAGCAAAACGTGTTTTAGAAATGGCAGTTCATGAAGGGAAAGATCTTGGTCAAAACTTTGTTGGAACCGAACATATTTTATTAGCATTAATTGCAGAGTCTGATGGTGTTGCTATGCGAACCTTAGATAAACTTAGTGTTGATATTCAAAAATTACGAAATTTAATTTTAACATATATTGAAGAAACGCAAGAAGAAATCTTACGGCCATTAACACAAGCAGAAAAATTTCTATTAGAACGTGAAAAAAAAGGAAGTGCAACGCCTACATTAGATGAATATGCAGAAAATGTTACAAAAGAAGCAATTGATGGTAATCTTGATCCCGTTATTGGGCGAGAAAAAGAAATTGATGATGTAATTGCAGTTTTAGCGCGCCGGACGAAAAATAATCCTGTTTTAATTGGTGAACCTGGGGTTGGAAAAACAGCTGTTGCGGAAGGGTTAGCGCAACTTATTTTAACTGAAAAAGTTCCCGATTTTCTAGATGGAAGTTTAATTATGGCTCTAGATTTAGGATCAATTTTAGCAGGTACAAAATACCGAGGTGAATTTGAAGAACGTTTAAAACGAATTGTTGAAGAAGCACAAAATGATTCAGCAGTTATTATTGTTATTGACGAAATTCATACTTTAGTTGGAGCAGGAGCTGCTGAAGGAGCGGTTGATGCAGCAAATATTTTAAAACCAGCTTTAGCTCGTGGTAAATTCCGTTGTATTGGGGCAACAACGAACGATGAATATAGAAAATATATTGAACGTGATCCTGCTCTAGAGCGTCGGTTCCAACCAGTCCATGTTGAAGAACCAACAGTTGGTACTACAATTGAAATTTTACGAGGGTTACGATCAAAATTTGAACAACATCATACTTTAAGTTATCATGATAAAGCTTTAGAACAAGCTGCATTACTCTCTGATAAATATGTAGCTGATCGTTATTTACCAGATAAAGCAATTGATGTTTTAGATGAAGCAGGGGCACGAGTTCGGTTAGAAAATCGTCGTTTGCCATTAGGTTTAAGAAGTTTAATGCATGAGTTACAAGAAACAATCAAAGATAAAGAAGAGTGTATTAAAGAACATGATTTCGAGGCCGCTAAACAGTTATTAGACCATGAAATGGAAGTTCGAACACATATTCGAATTATGAAACAATCTGCTTTAACTAATGAAACAAGAGGGTTTAGCCGCCGTGATGTTGATATAGTAACTGAAACTGATGTGTCTGATGTAATTTCAAATTGGACAGGCATTCCTGTTACAAAAATTACTGGTTCTGAATCAGAACGGTTATTAAAAATGGAAGATACCATTCATGAACGTATTATCGGTCAAAAACATGCTGTAATTGCAGTTTCAAAAGCAATTCGTCGGGCACGAGTAGGACTTAGAAATCCGAATCGACCTATTGCAAGTTTTATTTTTGCAGGCCCTACTGGTGTAGGAAAAACTGAACTAACCAAAGCACTATCAGATTATATGTTTAGTAGTGAAGAAAGTATGATTCGTTTAGATATGTCAGAATTCATGGAAAAACATACAGTTGCAAAATTAATTGGTTCACCACCGGGTTATGTAGGATATAATGAAGGAGGTCAATTAACCGAAGCCGTTCGTTCAAAACCTTATTCTGTTGTGTTATTTGATGAAGTTGAAAAAGCACATCCTGATGTTTTTAATCTATTATTACAAATTTTAGATGATGGACGATTATCAGATTCAAAAGGACGTGTTATTGATTTCACAAATACATTAATTATTATGACTACTAATTTAGGCGCAAAGATTATTGAACGAGAAAGTGGGATTAAACCAAAGTCAGAACAAGCTGACCGTGGATTTAAAATAACTCCAGATGCTGTTTTAGGTTGGGAACCTATTCCAGAACCGATTAAAGATCCAGAAGTTTTTGAACGTGTAACAAAACTTGTAAATGAAGAACTTAAAAATTTCTTTAGACCGGAGTTTTTAAATCGAATTGACGAAATTATTGTTTTTAATCACCTAACTCGAATTGACATTTGGGAAATTTGTGAGTTAATGATTAAGTCAGTACAAAAACGCTTAAAAGAAAAAGGAATTAATTTAATCGTTGACTTAGCTGTTCAAGCTTTCTTAACTGATGAAGGGTATGATCCAATCTATGGTGCTCGTCCATTACGTCGTGCTATTATGAAATATCTAGAAGATACACTTGCTGAACAATGTTTGTCAAAAACTTTATATCCAAATACAAAAATTATTGTAAGTCGAAAAAAAGTTGAAGGGACATTATTAACATATACTAATGAGCTAGAGGTTACGGTAGATTTTAGTGATGTTGATGCAAATTTATTAGAAGCTAATGAAAAAATCGTTGAAATGGATCAGTCACTGTTAAATAGTGATTCTAATTTAGAAGATGCAACTCAATTATTTGAGTCAAACCAAAAAGATAATAATCCACGTTTATTTAAAAAATCATCTAGTTAATTTATAAAATTTACTAAAAAGTTAAACTATGATATTCAAAAGTTTGAAAACATAGATTATCGAGTCATGATAGTTAGAGTTAAGAATTGTAAGGATTCCGAAATTAGTGCGACCAACTTTCATTGTTCTCGATTTGAAGAAACCTCTTTTGCCCAAGCTTATCTTAAAAATTAAAATTTTCAAGATAAGCTTTTAAAATTTATAAACTCAATTTAAAATTAATAATAAAGTTGATATACCGATCATTTAGATTGGTATATCAATCTATTTATTAGATTATAAAGAGTTATTAGAACTCGCGGAAAATAATAAACAAGATAAAATATCTTCAGCAGATTTTCTTCAAAATTATTATAAAGAAATAAAATAAACCAACAAGAATGTTATTTTTATAGACTTTGTGTCTAAATTTTTAGACACTGAGCAAGGCATATTATAAATTTCTGGATACCCGTAATATTTTATGAAATTTCATAAAAATTTTATAGAAAGACTATAATATTTGTTTTTTCAACTTCAATTAGTTTTCTCCGACGCGACAATTGAGGTAATAATCTTTTTCAAAAAATAAATAAATAAGAAATTAAATATGCTACAATTAACAGTAAAGGTATTAAATTATGAAGAATAGTCGTCAATTTTATGATAGAGCTTCTACCATATTTTAATTATTATGTCACGCCTATTTTACAATTTACATGACATAGATAAAAAAGCAAGTCCAAAAATAATTTTCTAAAATTTTTAAATATGTTCACAAACTGGTCGACTGACAACTTTCATTTATAAGCTTCTGAATGAACTAATTAAGCTAAATTTCGTAGCTTTTGCAATTGCTGAGCGTCATTCACCTCAGTTAATTTTCCTGTACTATAAAATTTAACTGCAAAGTTTTTGGAAACCTTTAAAAGTGAAAATACTGATGTTATAAGACTTAAATTGACGAGTATGGCACTTGTAAAATCGATTTCGCTCATTTCAGTAACAAAGAGACTAGAGTCACCGAAGTAGCTCCAACTTAAATCGATTCCTCGAAGATGACAATGGTTAAAACTATTAGTATAGAAGTCCGGTTTTGTAAATGTACAATTTTTTACTTCACAGTTTTCAAAATCACAGTCCCAAAACTCACACTTATGAAATGTTATTGGTTCAAAAGTACAATTGTTGAACTTACAATTTGTAAATTCTGTTTTAATAATAGTTACGGAAATAAGGAGGGGGGTTTCGCAATATGGTCATTCGAGAAAGATTGGTTTCAAATTTCTTTATTTTAACCCTCATCGAATTTTTTAATAATATCTTGAAATGTTATTCTCCTAATTATTTTTTGATATTTTTACGTGACATAATGATTAGTATATTAGTATAAATGCAGCATCTAATTTATTATTTTAAAGTTTGATTTACAATAACTATAAAATATAGTTGACAAAATTATATAATAAATTTTATATTAAAATAATATTTAGATAATTAATTTAATTAGTTTATGTCAGTATTACGAAAATATGAAATTATGATTCTTTTAACAGAAGAATTTAATGATAATGAATTAAAAACTTGGGTTTTTAATTATGCTAAAAATTTACGAAAATTTAATGTTTGTGATATCTCTGTAATTTCTCGGGGCAAGCATAATTTAGCTTATTCTATTAATAACCGTGTTAAAGGAAATTATATCCAATTAAATTTTTCAAGTATGCCTAAATATCTTTCTAATTTTTCAAATATTTTAAAACTTGATTCCCATGTGTTACGATTCTTAATTTTTAAGAAGCAAAACTAAATTATTGTAATAACTACAAAATAGGAATTAGTGATTGTAGCAAAACATTCCCGTCATTAATAATATAAAGAACTGTAAAAATCAATATACTTTTTATAGTTCTCTATCTTCTTTGAAGGTTTCCAAATCTTCACCTTAATTACTTTATTTAAATTTTCGATCATAATACAAATCAATTCGACTTAAATTTATATTCTCAAAATATCTTCATTTCTAACTCAAAGGGGTTTATTTAATCATTTGATAAAAATTAGAAGGGTGCCCTCCATCAAATTCTAAACAAGTCCCAGTCCAATGTGTAGTATGTCGAATTAAAAATTTTGACTTACGATTAAATATATTTTTTCAATCAACAAATAAGTTTTTTCAGACTTATAAAAAAACTATTGCAAGAATACCTTTTTAGAAAGATACTAATCTACATCTTGAATTTCATATTTATCAATAAACTGCAAATTGAAACGTAAAAAATCTACTAAGAATTTTTGACGGGACAAATTTAAATTATAATTATTTTGATGCAAGACTAGTAGCAATTTGAGGATAACAATTTTTATTATTTAGAATTTTACCTTGTTCCATAGGTGATAACCTATAAATAGTTGGTAGTGATAATGGCACCATTAGAGTAGCTGCATATCAAACTAATTGTTGACTGAGTGGAAATATAAACGTTGCATATAAGAATACTCTTTTTTCCTTAGGTTTTGAATCTGAGGGTAAGTTTCTTACAAACTCTTAGTTCTTATTAACTTACTTGTTTATTAAAATTATTTCATATTTAGTTAAATCTGATGAAACCGAACAATATAAAAGTGCGCTCATAAAAATTTTTAGTATAGTTTAAATTAATTTTAATAGAAAACTAAAAAAAGTCTCCCTCATGGTAGAGACTTTTTTTTAGTACCAAAGTATTAAAGAGACTGTAGATTCACCATTTGCAAAATAAAAACTACAATTAAATAAAAAGGTTGTGCTATAAGCCTATAATAAATTAATATTCATTTGGTGAAAAGAAAAAGAGTTAGTCTGAAAATTAACTAAAGGTTAATTGATCAAGTAACTATATGAAATCCATTTCAAAAGATAAAGCAAATTTTATAAAATTTTACTAATTTGTTGAGAAGGAGAACTTGCCTGTGCATAATGTTTTTTTTCCATTCTTCCAGCTAAATAAGCTAATCGACCAGCTTTAACTCCTAAATTCATAGCAGAAGCCATTTTAGAAGGTACATTTGATTGTGCTACAGCTGTATTTAATAAAATCCCATCAGCTCCAATTTCCATTGCTTTAGTAGCTTCACTTGGAGTTCCAATACCAGCGTCGACTATTACAGGAATATTAGCATTTTCAATAATAATTTGTATATTTGTTAGATTATTTAACCCTTGTCCAGAACCAATTGGTGATGCTAATGGCATAACAGTTGCACAGCCTAAATCTTCTAAATGTAAAGCCAACATTGGGTCTGCATTAATATATGGTAATACAGTAAATCCTTTTTTAACTAAAAATTCAGCTGCTTTTAATGTTCCAACCGGGTCTGGTAACAAATATTTTGGATCAGAAATTACTTCTAATTTTACAAAAAAATTATTTTCTTGACCGAGTTGAGAAGCTAATTCATGACCTAAAAACGCCATTCGAATAGCTTCTTCAGCTGTTTGTGAACCTGCAGTATTTGGTAATAACCATAATTTTTCCCAATCTAAATTCTTTAAAAAGTTTGTTGTATCATTTTTTAACTCTCGTGGTAATCTTCGAACTGCAACAGTTAGAATTTCACATTCACTATTTTCAATACTGGAAATAGCATCATTTGGAGTCCTATATTTTCCAGTTCCTAACATTAATCTTGAATTAAAAAATTTGTCTCCAATCTTTAATCTATCAAAGTTTACATTCATATGTTTAAAGTTTTTAAAATACTCCCCAGGTAGGACTTGAACCTACGGCCAATCGGTTAACAGCCGATTGCTCTACCACTGAGCTACTGAGGATATAATGTGTATATATATAATTATAACATAGAGCTTAGTAGATTACAATCTTTTAACGAATTTTATAAATTCTTTAAATAATTTTCAAAAAGAAAATTATTTAAAGAAAATTGAATGTTAAGACAAACAAATTCGATAAAAAATTCCAGGTGCTAAATCAATTTCAGACAATAAATCAAAAATTGGTAATTCAGGATCATAATAAATTTCTAAAATTCGTTTATGAACTCGAATTTCAAAATGTTCTCGGGAATCTTTGTCAACATGCGGTGATCTTAAAACACAATAAATTCGTTTTGCAGTTGGTAGTGTAATCATTCCAATTGAATTTAATGAGGTATTTCCTATTGTTTCAATAATTTTGTGACATGAGGAAACTAATAGCTCAGCATTAAAAGATTCTAATCTCACACGAATTTTTGCATTCGTTTTCATTTTTATAAAACCTTTTAATTATTTAACAATTTTAGAAACAACACCTGCACCAATGGTACGACCACCTTCACGAATTGCAAATCGCATACCTTCTTCAATAGCAACAGGATAAATTAACTCAGCTGTCATTTTAATTCGATCTCCTGGCATTACCATTTCAACAACTGATCCATCATCTGCAGTAAATTGAGTAATAGCACCAGTTACATCAGTTGTTCGAACATAAAATTGAGGTCGATAGCCTGTAAAAAATGGTGTATGACGTCCACCTTCATCTTTTGTTAAAACATAAACTTCTGATTCAAAATTTGTATGCGGAGTAATTGTACCTGGTTGTGCTAATACCATACCTCGTTCAATATTTTCACGATCCACACCACGTAATAAAATACCAACATTATCACCAGCAAAACCTTCCTCTAATGTTTTTTGGAACATTTCAATACCAGTAATTGTTGTTGTTTGTGTTTCATTAATACCAACAATCTCAATATTATCTCCAACTTTTACAATCCCTCGTTCAATTCGACCTGTAGCAACAGTACCACGACCTGTAATTGAGAACACGTCTTCAATTGCCATTAAAAATGTTTTTTCAGTATCACGTTCGGGTGTTGGAATGTATTCATCAACTGCATCCATTAAAGCGAAGATTTTATCAACCCATGGATTATCGCCACGTTTAATACTTGGGTTTGCTTTAATTGCTTCAATTGCCTGTAAGGCTGAACCAGGACAAATTGGAATATCGTCACCTGGGAAATCATACGCTGATAATAATTCACGAACTTCTAATTCAACTAATTCTAATAATTCATCATCATCTACTTGATCTTGTTTGTTTAAAAATACGACGATATCGGGTACACCAACTTGTTTTGATAATAAAATATGTTCACGGGTTTGTGGCATTGGACCATCAGCTGCGGAAACAACTAAAATAGCTCCATCCATTTGGGCAGCACCAGTAATCATATTTTTTACATAATCGGCGTGACCTGGACAATCTACATGTGCATAATGACGATTTTCTGTTTCATATTCAACGTGTGCTGTATTAATTGTAATACCACGTGCACGTTCTTCTGGTGCTCCATCAATATCAGAATAATCTTTAACTTCTGACCCGCCTTCTAATGATAAAGTTGCTGTAATAGCAGCTGTTAATGTCGTTTTTCCATGATCTACGTGTCCAATAGTACCAATATTAACATGGGGTTTTGTACGTTCAAATTTCTCACGTGCCATTATAGAATTCCTTTAAATTTTTAAATATTATAATTTAGTTTTAAGCTTTTAGCGAGAGATTTTCTATCAAATTAATATCTAAAATGAGCAAATGCTTTATTAGCTTCAGCCATTTTATGAGTTTCTTCTTTTTTCTTAATAGTATTACCAATTTCGTTAGCTGTGTCAATAATTTCATTTGCTAATTTTATTGACATACTTCGTCCAACTCTCTGTTTAGAGTATTGAATTATCCATCGTAATGATAAATTTGTAGCTCGAAATCCAGTTACTTCAATTGGAACTTGATATGTTGAACCTCCAACACGTCTTGCTTTAACTTCCACAACTGGGCTACCATTACAAATGGCTTTTTCAAAAATTGCTAAAGGATCGTCATTTGTTTTTTGTTTTATAATTTCAAATGCATCATACACAATTTTTTTTGCAATAGTTTTTTTACCCGATTTTAAAATTCTTGTAATGAGTAAACTTACTAAATAACTATTATAGACTGAATCTGGTTGGGGAAAACGTTTTTTTGAAATATTGCGACGTGACATAGTTTTAGTTGATAAATATTTTATCTAAATGAAATGTTAATAGATCAATTTTTTAACCTTTTGGTTTTTTTACACCATATTTTGATCGACCTTGAGTTCGATCTTTAACTCCTCCAGTGTCTAAAGCACCTCGAATAATATGATATCTTACACCTGGTAAATCTTTTACTCGACCACCCCTAATTAAAACGACTGAATGTTCTTGTAAATTATGGCCAATTCCTGGGATATAAGCCGTAACTTCAAACCCTGAAGTTAAACGAACTCGAGCTACTTTTCGAAGAGCAGAATTCGGTTTTTTTGGAGTTGTTGTATAGACACGAGTACAGACACCTCGTCGTTGTGGACAATTTACTAATGCTGGTGATTTTGTTTTTTTCTTTATTTGAATACGTCTTGAACGAACTAATTGTTGTATAGTTGGCATAAAATTTTAAAATTGTCTTTTATCTAAACTTTATAAGTTATTAATCTGTTGAATTTAACCCATATTTTTTCATAAAGCGTTCAACACGACCTTCACTATCAATTATAAGTTGTGATTTTGAATAAAATGGATGGTTTGCTAACCACATATCAACTTGAAGTTCTTTTTTTGTAGAACTCGTTCTACAAAGTGGTTTTCCATCACATAAAATAATGGTATCATTAAACCATTTAGGATGTAAATTAGATTTTGGCATGTTTTTACTTAAATAAAAATTAACGTTTTGAGTATTGTGGAGCTTTTCGGGCTTTTCGTAATCCATATTTTTTTCGTTCTTTAACACGAGCATCACGTGTTAAAAAACCAAATGGTTTTAAAAGAGTTCGATTTTCACTATTGATTTTACATAATTGTCTTGCAACGCCTAATTGAATCGCTTGTGTTTGACCGGTTAATCCACCACCTTTAACTAAAGTTACAATATCAAATTGTTCAGCTAGGTTCAATTCTTTTAAAGGAGCCCAAATAAGATTTAAATAATTTTCATTGTATTGCAAATATTTATTTCCTGGTATTTTATTAATAATTAAATTTCCATTTCCAGGAATTAAAAAAACCCGTGCAACTGCTTCTTTTCGTTTTCCGAGACCAATATTATTTTTTTGAAAAATTAATTCTGACATATGTGTTATAGATTTAGATCTTGTTAGTTTTTGAAATTAATCGTTTAATTTTTAATTTGAATGCTGTCGTATAAATTATTAACATCAATTTGAATTGGATTTTGTGCTTTATGAAGATGGTTTTGATCGTTATAGATTTTTAATCGTCTCATTAATCGTTTAGTTTCAGTTTGTGATAACATTCGCTTTACAGCTCTTTCAATTGTTAGTTTTGGTAGACAATCTGAAACATTTTTAATTTTTAATGAATGACCTGGGCGTCCTGGGTTATAAACTAAATAATGTTTACTATTTTCATTTATTACAATAGACTCAGCATTTATTAAAATAATATAATCACCAGTATCAACTGAAGGGTGATATTGAGGTTTTATTTTACCTTTTAATAAACTGCTAATTAATGTTGCAAGTCTCCCTAAACTTTGTCCTTTACAATCAATAACAAACCAAGTCCGGTTTTTATAATTTTGAGTTGGTAAAAATGTTTTATTTAATGAATTCATAATTTTTTAATTTAAATTTAATAAATAAGGTTATTATTTATTTTAAAATAATTCCCAGTTTATTTTTTAATGTAGAAAAAACTTCATCTGCTGACTTTCGTCCAAAATTTTTAAGTTCTTGTAGTTTTTCGGGTGAATAATGTAATAAATCTCCGACTGTATTTATTTGAGCTTTTTTTAAACAATTATAAGCCCGAACTGATAATTGTAATTCTTCAATTGCAATATTTGTATATGGTTCAATACTAATTGAACCCAATTTTGATTTTAATTTAGTTTTTTTCTCCGTATTTTTTTCTTGAACCAAAAAACTGAAAAGATCAATCGTAAGTTGAGCTGCAGATTTTATAGCTTCATTTGGTGAAATACTTCCATTTGTCCAAATATCTAAGAAAACCCTTTCGCTTATTCTATTATTATCATAAACATTTTCTATTTTAAAATCGACTTTTTGAACTGGCATAAAAATTGTATCCAATTGGAGATAATTTTCATTTTGTTCTAAAAAAGTCTGTGAAGCTAATTTATAACCAGTTCCATACTCAAATTTAAATTCAATTTCTAGAATATTTGATGTCGAAATTGTCATAATATAATGATTTGGATTAACAATTTCGAGATTTGAGGGTAATTGAATTAAATCAGCGGTAATGACTGCTGGTCCTTGTATTTTTAATCGACCAAATTCAGGATTTCGGCTTTTACTTTTAAAAACAATTCCTTTAAGATTTAATAATATTTCCAAAATATCTTCACGAACACCAGGAAGAATTGAAAATTCATGACTTACTCCAGCAATTCGAACAGCAGAAATTGCTACTCCTCCTAAATCATTTAATAATATACGACGTAATTGATTTCCAATTGTTATTCCTTGTCCAGGTTTTAAAGAATTTATTAAAAATTGTCCATGACAGGAACCTGATTCAATTTTCTCTGATTTAAGACATGTAATAGAAATGTTACTCATAATTTAATATAATAGAAATAAAAATTCTAAACCCGACGACGTTTTGGTGGCCGGCAGCCATTATGAGGAACAGCTGTTATATCTTGAATGGATGTTATTTCAAAACCGGCACCTTCAATTGCTCGAATAGCAGTTTCACGACCCGATCCTTGTCCTTTTACTAAAATTTCTACATTTTTCATTCCAGTACTTAATGCTTCTAATGCAGCTTTTTCAGCCGCTGTTTGAGCAGCAAAGGGAGTACTTTTTCGTGCACCTTTAAAACCAGAACTTCCAGCTGAAGCCCAAGAAATTGTATCACCCATTACATTTGTAATTGTGATAATTGTATTATTAAAAGTTGATTGAATATGAACAACACCTGTTGTAAAACTATTTTTATTTTTTTTACTTGTTGATTTTCTTTTTGTCTGTGCCATATAAAAATTTCAAATAAATTTATTTCTTACCAGTAACAGTTTTTTTTGCGCCACGTCGACTACGAGCATTTGTTCGAGTTCTTTGACCGCGAACAGGTAAACTATTTCTATGTCGTTTTCCTCTGTGACAATTAATTTCATTTAAACGTTTAATATTTAAGCCGTTAAATCGTCGTAGATCACCTTCTAATTTTAAATTAATATTTTCTAATGTTTGTCGTAATGCAACTGTTTGTTCAGTTGTTAAATCATAAACTCTTGTTTCTGCCATAATATTTGCTTGTGCAATAATTTCTTTGGCAGACGTTAACCCAATTCCATGAATATATGTAAGAGCATATGCAATTTTTTTATTCCGAGGTAAATCAACACCAACTAATCTTACCATTTGTAAACTCCTTTAAATTCTATTATCCTTGACGTTGTTTATGTTTTGGATTTTGACAAATTACCATAATTTTCCCATGTCGTTTAATGACACGACACTTATCACACATTTTTTTCACTGAAGGACGAACTTTCATTTTTAAATTTTTAAAATAATATTATTTATATTTATTGTTATAAATGTTTGAATAATAAATGTTATCAATTTCACGAATTAAATCTAAAATTACACCAGCTAAAATTAATAATGATGTTGTACTTAATCCATTTAAGCCTGTAATATTTAATGTTGATTCAATAAAATTTGGAACAACAGTTAAAATTGCAAGCATAGTTGAACCAATTAAAGTAATTCTTTTTATTTGTTGTTTTAAATAAAAATTTGTTTGTAATCCGGGCCTTATTCCTGGAATTGTTACTGCCATTTTTTGAAGTTGATCTGAAATATCTTTTGGGTTTAAAACAATTGATGAATAAAAAGAACTAAAGGCTAAAATTAACCCAAAATAACTTAACCAATATAGAAATTTAAAAGATTCTAAAAAATTTAACCATTGAAACATTCCTAAATTTATAATATAATTTGGAACTACTAAAATTGCAGTGGTCAAAATAATTGGCATAACCCCTGCTTGATTAAATCGTAAAGGAAGATAATTGTCAATCGAATTCTCTGTAGAAAATTGATTCAATTGTTTTGACGAAATTAATGGAATTTTACGAATCCCTTGTTGTAAAAGTACAATTCCGTATAAAGATGCAAAAATTAATAAAATAATACTAACAAATGTAGTAATAACAAAGTTATTATTATTTTCAATTATTAATTTATTTAATAAATTAGGTAAATTTGAAATAATATTAGTATAAATAAGTATTGAAGCACCATTTCCAAGACCATAATCTGTAATTAACTCACTTAACCACAAAACAATCATAGCACCAGTTGTTAGCCAAAGAATAATTTCAATTGCTAAAATATAATTCCAATCAAACAGTACTTGTTGCAAATAAGAACTAATTCCAACACTCTGAATAATTGCCCAAATTAACGTTAATAAACGAGTTAAGCGGCTAATTTTTCGGCGTCCTTCAAAATCTCCTTCTTTTTGTAATTTTGCTAATTTTGGAGAAAAGCCTAACAATAATTGAATAAAAATTGTTGCATTTATATATGGAAAAATATTTAAAGTAAATAACCCAATTACAAATGTATTATCTCCAGAAAAAGTACTTATTAAATTTTTAGTAACTGAATGACGTTGAATGTAAAATGCCAAGTCACTTTGATTTATTCCTGGGACTGGAAGAAAAGTTCCAGTGCGAATTAATAATAGTATACCAAGACTAAATAATAGGCGAGTAACTACAATATTTTTAATTTGTTTTGTAATTTTCACGATTCTTTTTTTCCCATTTATTTTAAAGTTAAATTTCGTTTTTTATTTATTTCTGATTTGGTAGTTAAATTTTGTAATGCATTAATTGAAGCACGCGCATTATTTAATAAATTATTTGAACCAAGTTGTTTCGCAATTACATTCTTAACTCCTGCAACTTCTAAAACAATTCGTACTGCCCCCCCAGCAATTACACCTGACCCTTCAATGGATGGTCGCATAATAACTTTACACGCTCCAAATGTTCCAACTACATTATGGGGAATACTTAAAGCTTTCGTAAGTGGTAACTTAATTAAATTTTTGCGACCATCTGTTTTTGCTTTTTTAAATGCATTAACAACATCAGCCGCTTTCGCAACCCCAACACCAACTTTCCCCTTTTCATCTCCTACAACAACAATAGCTCGAAAACTTAATTTTTTACCACCTTTTGTGACTTTGGAAACTCTGCTAATTTTAATCAAACGTTCAACTAATTTTGGTTCGTATGTACTACTACTGCGTCGAGAATTTCTTTTTTTATTTAATTTTTTTAAATCATTAGTCATAAAAGATATTTAATTAGATTATTTAATTATAAATTATGATTTTTCAAAATAAGTTATTTAATAACTTAGAATTGTAAACCACCCGCACGGGCACCATCAGCTAGTGCTTTAATTCGACCATGATACAAATATGGTCCACGATCAAAAACAATTTTTGTAATATTTTTGTTTAGGCTAAATTCTGCTAATTTTTCTCCCATAAGACGAGAAGCATCACATGTTTTAGTATTTGCTAAATTTAATTTAATTGCTCGATCTAATGTTGAACAAGCAAATAATGTTGTTGACTTTGTATCATCAATAATTTGTGCATAAATATGTCGATTAGAACGATAAACAGATAAACGAGGTCTGTCAAAAGTACCTTTGGTATTTCCCCGTAAACTGTTCCGTTTTAATTTTTTATATTGATTAGGTTTCAACTTTTTATTTTTATTTTTTAATTTTACTAAAGTTCGTTTTGACAATTTCATAATTTTAATTGTATAAGACTATAATTTTGTATTAATTTACTTATAAGTTCTCAATATTAATAACTTATTTACCTGCTTTTCCAGCTTTTCGTACAATTTGTTCATTCTTATATAAAATACCTTTACCTTTATAAGGTTCTGGGCGTCGCCATCCACGAATATTTGCAGCAAATAAACCTAATAATTCCTTATCACAGGATTTTAAATTTATTGTTGTATTTTGAACTACTTCAACTGAAATAGATTCAGGAATTTCGATATTAACTGGATGACTATAACCCAAATTTAAGACAATGTCTTTTCCCTGAACTACTGCTCGGTACCCAACTCCTTTTAAAATTAATGTTAATTCAAATTGTTCCGAAACACCGATTATCATATTGTTAATTAATGTTCGATATAATCCATGCATTGATCGAAGACTCCGAATTTTATTTTTTACCTTTACAGTAAGACTATCATTATTTTGTTGAATTAAAATTGTCTCAGGAATTTTAGTTTCTAATGTTCCAAATTTTCCTTTAACACAAATTTTTGTATCACGATAATTAACTTCAACACCATTTGGAATCGTTATTGGTAATTTTCCAATACGTGACATTTTAGAACCTCCTTATTTACCAAATATAACATAAAACTTCACCACCAATCCCTAATTCTTTTGCCTGTAGGTTTGTCATAACACCTTTAGAAGTTGATATAATTGCAATTCCTAAATTATCTAAAACTTTCGGTAAAGCATTAGATCTACTATAAACACGTAATCCTGGTTTACTAATTCGTTTAATTTTAGAAATTACTGGTTGGCGAGATTTTCCAATATATTTCAATGAAAGTAATAAATATTCCTTATTACCTTCTTGATAATTATTAAAATTTTCAATAAACCCTTCTTCTTTTAAAATTGATGCAATAGCGATTGACATTTTTGTAACAGGAATTTGAACAATTTGGTGTTTTACCATATTAGCATTTCTAATTCGTGTTAACATATCAGCAATAGTATCAGTTACCACAATTATCTCCTTATCTATTTTTTAATTATTCTTGTGACCAACGTTTTCGTTTCAAATGTTTCTTTCGATCCCAAACTTGATTAACTTCAGAAAACGATGAATATTTTTCATAATAGCCACAATCATTCAATGGAAATCTTAAAAATTTAAATAAAATCATTCCATTTAAAATTTTATCAATCGATTTAGATTTATATTTTGGTGAAGAATGTTCTAAAACAATATTAATTGTTACTCCTTGTGTTTGATCCACTTCATCATAATCTACTTCAGGAAAAATTAATTGTTCCTTTAATCCAAATGTATAATTTCCTGCTTTATCAAAACTACGTAATGATAAACCCCTAAAATCTCTAATTTGAGCAAATGTGAAGAATAATAATTTCGTTAAAAATGTATACATTTTTTCACCACGTAAGGTTACACTTAACCCTAATTCCATATTTTCACGAATTTTAAAACCAGCAATAGCTTTTTTAGCTCTTGTAATCATTGGTTTTTGTCCAGTAATTTTTTCAAATTCTTCAATATTTTTTTTTAAAATATTAGTATTTTGAGCTGGCAAGCCTAACCCACGGTTTATAATAATTTTTTTCAATTTTGGAACTGTATGTGGATTACGATAACGGGAAGGAGTATTCTTTATTAAAATAGGTTTAATTCCTTCTTCATATTCTTGTTTAATATCATCCAGTAAATTATAAATATCAGCAATTTCTTCGAATGAATGTTGATTTAGCATAATACAATAAATAGTTTTTAATTTAATTTCACATTTGAATGATGAATAGGTGCTTCAAATTGCTTAATTTCACCGATTTCATCTTTAGTTCTTGGTTTTATATGTTTAAATTTAAAGTTGATTCCTTGAACTATAACTTTTCCAGTTTGTTTATTAACTTTTATAATTTCACCAGTTTCATTTTTATAAAAACCTGAAATAATCTTAACTTGATCACCAACTTTTACATGTATTTTTTGTTTCATTTATAGAACCTCCGGCGCTAATGATACAATTTTAGAGAAATTTTTATCACGAATTTCACGTGCTACCGGACCAAACACCCGAGTTCCTCTTGGGTTATTATCTGCATTTACGATAACGACAGCATTATCATCAAATCGAATATACATTCCATCTTGGCGACGGATAACTTTTTTTGTTCTTACAACAATTGCTTTCACAATATCAGAACGTTTAATTGGCATATTAGGAATAGATTCTTTAACAACTGCAATAATAGTATCACCAATTTTGGCATATTTTTTATTTCCGCCTAAAATTCGAATACACATCACTTTTTTAGCACCCGTATTATCAGCGACTGTTAGAATTGTTTGAGGATAAATCATAAAATAATTTTTAACTTATTAACGAAGATTTTGAAATAACTTTAACTAACTTCCAGCATTTTCTTTTACTTAATGGACGACACTCATGAAGTAATACTTGATCACCAACATTAGATTGTTCAGATTCATCATGAGCCAAATATTTTTTAGTTTTTACTAATGTTTTAGAATAAATTGGATGGGGATATCGATTTTCAACTTTAACTACAATCGTTTTATCCATTTTATTACTAATTACAATACCAATTTGTTGTTTCACTGGCATCTTTAAACTCCTTAATTTGTAATTATTTATCTATTTGTTGTTGTTGTTCAAAAGTTTCTAATCGTATTGTCAATAATGTTTTTAATTGAGACAACCGTCGTTTTGTATGTTTTATATCATGTGATTTAAAAGTTTGACGTGTTGCTTTTTTAAAACGTAAATTGAATAATTTAGTTTCCATTTCAAGAATAGCATTGGAAATCTCTGTAGTTGAAAGAGAGCGAATATCAGCAAATTGAGGTAAACTCATTTTTTAACTCGTTTTATTAATAAATTTTGTTTTTAATGGTAACTTATATGAAGCTAAGCTTAATGCTGCTTTAGCTACTTCTTCAGGAACTGAACTAATTTCAAAAATAATAGTTCCAGGTTTTACAACGGCTACCCAATAGTCCACAGCACCTTTTCCAGAACCCATTCGTGATTCAGCCGCTCTAGCAGTAACCGTTTTATCAGGAAAAATACGAATCCATAATTTTGCACCCCGTTTTGTATAACGAGTAATAGTTCGTCTCGCTGCTTCAATTTGGCGAGATGTAATCCAATTTGGTTCTAATGCTTGTAAACCAAAATTGCCAAAGCAAATTTCGTTTCCACGTGTTGCTTTCCCTCGCATACGTCCTCTATGATATTTTCTATATTTTGTTCTTTTTGGACTTAACATGATAACTTAATATAATCAGAATATAAATTTTGTAATTAATATGATTTATTTCGATAAAATTTCATTTTTAAATAGCCAGATTTTAATTCCTAAAACTCCATAAATAGTATTAGCTTCAGTAGTTGCATAATCAATATCAGCACGTAATGTTTGTAAAGGGACACGTCCTTCACGAATCCATTCAGTACGTGCCATTTCTGCACCATTTAATCTGCCGGAAACTTGAATTTTGATTCCATTAACATTCTGTTTTTGAGAACGCTGTAAAGCTTCACGCATAGCACGTTTAAATGCCACACGTTTTTCTAATTGTTCAGCAATTAATTCACCTAATAGTTTTGCGTCTAAATCAACGTTTGCAATTTCAAAAACTTTAACTGTAATATGACGATTTGAGGGTAACAATTTTTTAACATCACTTAGTACTTTTTCAAGCCCACTACCCGATTCCCCAACTAGTATTCCAGGTTTGCCAGTTTTAATAGTTAATTGAACTTGATCATTCAAACTATTTCGACAAATTTGAACATTTGAAATATTATTAACTTTTGCAATATTACTTACATAAGTACGAATTTTGTCATCTTCTTCTAAAATATTTGCATAGTGATTCAGGTTTGCATACCAAGTTGATCTATGTTCTTGTACAACACCTAATCTAAATCCTAAAGGATGTGTTTTTTGGCCCATAAAATTAATTTTTTTACTTTATTATTAATTATTTTCTTTCATAACAACCGTAATATGACAGGTTGGTTTTAAAATTTTATATGCTCGACCTTGAGCACGTGGTCGAATTCGTTTTAATTTTGGTCCTTCATTGGCAAAAATTTGATCAATAATTAGTTTTCTTTTATCTAATCCATAATTATGTTTTGCATTTGCTGCTCCTGAATGGATAATTTGCCAAATAGGTCCACTAGCATCATAAGGTAAGAATTCTAAAATCATTAATGCTTCTTGATATGATCGACCGCGAATTTGATCAATTACTCGTCGTATTTTATGAGGCGACATTCGAATATATTTCGCTACTGCTTTCACTGATTGCGAATTTGTCATAAGTAAATTTTTTTAAGATTTATTTTTGATTAATAAAAACTAGCTTTTGATAAATTAGTTAAAATTTACCATAAAGACTCTTGCTTTTTAATTGGAACTTTAGTTTTATATAAAAGCTTAATTGTTATATAACTAATTGAGTTAGAATCAGAAATATTCTGAACTAAAAATTTATTTTTGGTTTTGGCTTCATTAATATAAATTTCATAAATCCAAATATCAAAAAAATTAATGGAAAGGTTATTCTGTAATGCAAGAACAGCTGAATATAAAATATTTAACAAATTTTCTTGTTCAATTAAATTTGATTTTAATAAGTATAAAATATCATCCATTGCATAGTATAAATATTTGTTTTGAAAACTATTTAATATACATTTTGCAACCACTGATAATTTTTTTTCATATTTTATTTGGAAAGTTTTTATCGTAACTTCAGTTTGCATTGGATATAAAAATTTTCCAGGACTTTGGCTATTAACTTTCGGCTTTTTTGTAACTGAAATTTCTTCATTACATTTACAACGACGTTCATATAAAACTTGGTTCATTAGTTTTAGTTAATTAACGTTTCCCTTTTCTATCTGCTTTAATATGAGTTTTAAAATTTCGTGTTGACACGAATTCGCCTAATTTATGACCTACAAATTGGTCAGAAATAAAAATTGGAACATGTTGTTTACCATTATAAACAGCGATTGTAAATCCAACCATACTTGGTAAAATTGTTGAGGATCTAGACCAAGTTGTAATTATATCTTTTTTATCAACTTGATTCATCTTATTAATTTTTTTTAATAAATGATAAGCAACAAACGGACTTTTTTTCAATGATCTTGCCATTTTTTAAAATATTTTTGTTAATTTTATAAAAGAATGAGTTAACTACGTCGACGAAGAATATAAGCATTGCTTAATTGTTTCCCTTTTCTTGTTTTCATACCTAAAGCCGGTTTACCCCAAGGTGTTAATGGACGTGTTCGACCAATTGGTGCTCGACCCTCACCACCTCCATGTGGGTGATCACAAGGATTCATAACTGAGCCTCGAACTGTTGGACGTTTTCCTAACCAACGAGTTCGGCCAGCTTTTCCACTTTGCACTAAAAAAGCATCATTGTTACTTATTTCACCAATTGTTGCTAAACAGTCTTCTCGAATTAAACGTATTTCTTTAGATGGTAAACGTAATGTAACATAATTTCCTTCTTTAGCTAAAATTTTTGCGGATGTTCCAGCTGCACGTACTAATTGTCCTCCTTTATTTGGTACAAGTTCAATATTATGAATGGAACTTCCTAATGGAATTTCTGACAATGGTAAGCTATTTCCAATTGTTAACGGTGAGTTAGAACCCGCTAAAACAGTATCACCAACATTTAAATTTTTTGGATGTAAAATATAACGCTTTTCACCATCGTTATAATGAATTAATGCAATGCGAGCATTGCGATTTGGATCATATTCAATGGATGCAACAATTCCTTTAACTCCATATTTATTTCTTTTAAAATCAATTATGCGATAACGTCTTTTATGACCACCACCTCTATGTCGAATGGTAATAACTCCACGATTATTACGTCCTTTGTTTCTATGATTTTTTCTAATTAAACTTTTTTCTGGTTTCGACTTTGTAAGTTCAGTAAAACCCGAAAGTGCTCGATTTCTTGTCCCTGGTGTATATGATTTATAAAGACGGATACTCATAAACAGTCTATGTTTTTTAATTTATTAATTTTCAGTAAATAGATTTATTACATCACCTTCTGCTAAACGTACAATTGCTTTTTTATATTGGGGCTTCCATCCAATATATTTCCCAACTCGTTTTTGTTTACGAGGAAGACGGCAAGTATTAATTTTAATAACTTTTACATTAAATAAATATTCAATGGTAGCTTTAATTGCAAGTTTATTAGATGACCGATCGACAATAAAACTGTATTGATTATTTTCTAATAATCGGGTCGCTTTATCGGTAATAATTGGATATTTAATTATGTCTGCACTATTACGATTTAAATCTAAAGAATTAATCACAATAAATCTCCTTTATATCATTTATTGCTAAGGGTGTCATGATAATTTGTTTTGCTTTTAATAAACTAAATGTATTTAAATTAGATGCTAAAATTAATTCTACATTTTTAATATTTTGTGTTGATAACTTTAATGAGACCGTTTTTTTTGAAGTAACAACTAAAATTTTTTGATTTAAATCAATTTGACAATTTTTACAAATTTCTAAAAAATTTTTTGTTTTCGTTTTAGTTAGTTTATCTTCAAGATCTTTAATAATTACAATATTATCCTTTTTATTATATAGCAATGTTTGTAATGCTAAGCGTCGTTCCTTTTTATTTAATTTTAATGCAACTATTCTTGGTTTTGGGCCAAAAATTACTCCACCACCTTTCCATAAAGGAGACCGATTTGAACCTGCCCGAGCTTTACCAGTACCTTTTTGTTGCCACGGTTTACGACCACCGCCTCGAACTTCACTACGTGTTTTTGTTGAAACCGTTCTTTGACGCTTTTTATTTGTATGTCTTACAAAATCTTTATGAATAAGATAATTACCAGACCCGTCTAAAACATTAAGTTTTAGTTCTTGTTCAGAGCTTAGTTGTTGCCCTGTTATATCGATTTGGGTATATTTTATAAATTTTTGAACGGTCATACTTGATTTTAATAATATTTCGTTTTTGATTTAATTTGTTTATGTAGATGAAATAATACTTAATAGATTTCCTGGTTTTCCTGGAACTGAACCTTTTACAACTAAAATATTTTCTTTTGAATTAAATTGAACAACTTTAAGTTTTTTAATAGTTGTAAGTTTATTTCCTAATTGTCCTGCCATTTTTTTACCAGGTAAAACACGACCGGGGGTTGTTCCCATACCAATTGATCCAGGTGCACGGTGATTCTTTGATCCATGTGTCATTGGTCCACGAGTAAAATTATGACGCTTTTGTAATCCTGCAAAGCCTTTACCAACTGTTTTACCTTGAATATTGACAAGTTGTCCTGGAGAAAGCATATCAACAGTTAAAACTTGTCCAATTTCAAACTCATGATTTTTTACATGAAATTCTTTTAAATATTTTAAAGGTTGAAGATTAGATTTTTGTAAATGTCCTAGTTGTGGTTGATTTAATGATTTACTCGAAACATTATTATAGCCAATCTGTATTGCATTATAACCATCTTTTTCAGTTGTTTTTATTTGTGTTACGATACATGGCCCAACTTTTAAAATTGTCACAGGAATAATATTACCAGATTGATCAAAAATTTGCGTCATGCCAATTTTATTACCTAATAAACCTATACCCATAAGAGTCCTCCAAATTTGTATTTTAAAAATCAACACTAATTATGATAATAGTTAGGATTTGATAAACCAATTAATTATTGGTAAATTAAATACTAAGTTTAAAGAAATTAAAAAGATTTGTCTAGTTAAGACAAAATAACACTGTTATTAATAATTAAACATGGATACGTGAATTTAGTCAAATTTATTGTTTTAGAATATTTTATAATTAAAATTAATAAAAATATAATAATTTCATAAAAATGACAAAAGTTGTAGGAATTGATTTAGGAACGACAAATTCAGTAGTAGCAGCAATTGAAGGGGGTCAACCAAGTGTAATTATCAATGCGGAAGGTTTACGTACTACACCTTCGATTGTTGCTTATACAAAAAAACAAGAATTATTAGTTGGTCAAATTGCGAAACGACAAGCGGTAATTAATCCAGAAAATACATTTTTTTCTGTTAAACGTTTTATTGGTTCAAAAGAAACAGAAATAAAGTCAGAAGCAAAACAATTGCCTTATAAAATTACAAAAGATTCAAATGATAATATTAAAATTAAATGCCCAGCGTTAACAAAAGATTTTAGTCCAGAAGAAATTTCGGCTCAAGTTTTAAGAAAATTAATCAATGATGCAACAAATTATTTAAGCCAAGAAGTGACCCAAGCGGTTATTACGGTTCCTGCTTATTTTAATGATTCTCAACGCCAAGCAACAATGGATGCTGGAAAAATTGCAGGTATAGAAGTTCTACGAATTATTAATGAACCAACAGCAGCTTCATTAGCTTATGGGTTAGATAAAAAACAAAATGAAACCATTTTAGTTTTTGATTTAGGTGGTGGTACATTTGATGTTTCAATTTTAGAAGTAGGTGATGGAATTTTTGAAGTTTTAGCTACAGCCGGAGATACAAATTTAGGTGGTGATGATTTTGATAAAGTTTTAGTTAATTGGCTAATAGCTGATTTTAAAGAGCAAGAGGGGATTGATTTACTAAATGATATTCAAGCATTACAAAGATTAACTGAAGCTGCTGAAAAAGCAAAAATGGAATTATCAACAGTTGAAAAAACTAATATTTCGTTACCATTTATTACTGCAGATGCAACTGGTCCAAAACATATAGATAAAGAATTAACACGTGATGTTTTTGAAGATTTATGTAAAAGTTTAATTTCACGTTGTCGAATTCCAGTTGAAAAAGCTTTAAGTGATGCACGACTTGATAAGGCTGATATCAATGAAATTGTATTGGTAGGAGGTTCAACTCGTATTCCTGCTATTCAAGAACTTGTCGAATCATTAACTAATAGAAAACCGAATCAATCCGTAAATCCAGATGAAGTAGTAGCTATTGGGGCTGCGATTCAAGCAGGAATTTTAGCGGGTGAAATTAAAGATGTTTTATTATTAGATGTTACACCATTATCGTTAGGAGTTGAAACATTAGGCGGGGTTATGACAAAAATTATTGCTCGTAATACTACAATTCCAGTGAAAAAATCAGAAATGTTTTCTACAGCTGTAGATAATCAAACTAATGTGGAAATTCATATTTTACAAGGGGAACGTGAATTAGTAGCAGGTAATAAAAGTCTTGGAAACTTTAGACTTGATGGAATTCCAGCTGCTGAACGGGGTGCACCACAAATTGAAGTAACTTTTGATATTGATGTAGATGGAATTCTATCAGTTAAAGCAAAAGAAAAAGAAACGGGGGTAGAACAATCTGTTACGATTCAAGGAGCTTCGAACTTGAATGAAAACGAAGTTGAAACAATGTTACAAGATGCTGAAAAATTTGCAGCGATTGATAAAGAGAACCGCGAAAATATTGATTTAAAAAATCAAGCCGAAACTTTATGTTTAGAATCTGAAAAAGAAATTAATACACTAAAAGATAATATTTCAATAGATGATCGAGAAAAAATTACACAGTTAATTAAAGAAATTCAAGATTCAATTCAAACTGAAAGTTTCACTTCATTAAAATCTTCTGTTGATAATTTAAAAGAAGCAATGCGTAAAATTGTTACAGCAAAAATGGAGAATGAATCGAATTCAAATTCTGTCAATGATTTAAATGATTTATAAAAATTAAATTAATTAAAATAGTTTTTCTTTCATAATAATAAATAAGAGTAAGAGACTGTAATTCAACAGTCTCTTACTTCCAAGAAAAAATAAAAATTAATATTGGTCGGACTGTAGAAGAAGGAAGCTTAAAAGCCTTCTCAGACTTCGCAGAACAGATTTTAGATGGAATGTTAGATGACAATTTTGGTAACACAGGAACAGGTGATTTTGTCCCATTGCCATATGTAAATTTAGTAGTAACAGCTAATATACCTCCAAACCTTAATCAACTAACAAGTGATAGATTAAGATTAATGACCTTATTTCCGGTGAAAGATGAAGGAGGTAAAATGATAGATTCATTTTTACTTCCAGTATTTGTGAAAATATCGGTAAGAATACTAAAATCATTTCCAAGTAATTTAGAATATTGTTTTACGGTTATTCCGGAATCATCCGAATTTTATAGTGACAAATACAAGGATTTTTCTTGGTTTATGGATTTAGTAGATAATGTAACTCGTTTTGAAGAATTTAAATTAACTCCAGAATACGATCGTCAAAAGTACGGATCAAAATTAATTTCAAAGTGGGTTCCAAGTACTCCTTATAACTTACAATCTGATATTTTATCTGTTTATTATAAAGCCTTAGCTTATTCTACCACAATAAGTGGTGATGAGAAATTTATTGAAGCTTCTTCATTGGAGAAGGATAATTTCAAAGTTTACTCAGTTAAAGACTATTTAAATATTTGACTTTCTCATATATTTTAAACTGTTGTATTTTTAAAAGATATTAATTTAAACAAAATAATATGATTGATTACATTGGTTGCGTAATTGCTTTCGTAATTGGCTTATTACTAAGCAAAATTGATTCTATGGATATTAGAGAAGCAAAAATTTTAACTATTCTTGGTTGGTTGATTGCTTTATATTTTGGTAAAGGAGGTATATAATGGTTAAAATTGTTTATTTTATAACACCTAAAACTATAGCTAAGTTATCATCCAAGGCCCTTGAGTTTCTTCCAGTTGTGGGTCCAACTTTAGAATTCGGTAAGAAAGCTGCAAAAGCTACCGAAATGACTGATCCTGTAAGTGCTTCTTCACGAGGGATTGGGATGATTTTTAATTTTTGTTTTGGAAAAACTGCCGCAGTCTCTGTAGAGTGTACTCTTTGGCTTGGACTTTCAGTAGCTGGAGGTTTGATTGGTAATCCTGCACTTATTGCCGCTGGTGCGCAATTTGGTAACATGGTTATTGATGAGATCATCTATTAATGAAGAATTAAATTACTAACTTTTATTGAAGCTAGTAATTTAATTATAAATTTTTTATTTTTTATATATTGACACCGTGCTATAGCATATGCTAAGCTAATTTTTATGAGAGTCTCGACATGTTAAGGAGCTGGTGTAAACAAATGTGTCATATTTTAAATCTTATTTAATACTGATTTATAAAGTTTTAGTAAGGTTTTTTTTTTGATCTGACACAATTACACCGGGTCTAAATATATAATATTAAAGTGTTTCATTTCTGTGTCAGAAATGTATATTAGATTTTAACTACTCTGATGGTGACGTAGTCACTGCTAAAATCTAATATACATTTTTTTCCTCTGCTCTCAAGACTAGGGTGGAGGTTGATTCTCTCTATTTCTAATCCCAATTTTAAAAGAATGAAAGATTCAAATGTATCACGTTCGAAATATCTTTCAGTAGTCATTCAACCAAAAATAAAGTCTGAGGTTTGGCTAAATTGCTCCTCAGCTTCAATGTTTACATGTTTGTTGCTGAGTTGTTCATTTCCTTTGTATACAGAAATACAATATGCGCTAGAAAATTTAGAAGGGTTAACCGCTAATACATTAAAAAGCGTGAAAGCAAAAGTGTGGGCTTTTGGTACTCAAACTTCGGTAGATACAAAAATTCCGCATTATCAAATCTATTTAGAATTTGATAAATTGGTCAGAAATTCAAGCGTTTATAAAGCACTTGATGCATTATTAGATAATCGTGTTCATATAGTAACGAAAAAAGTTTATAATAGTAAATACAAAGATTATTGTTTGAAAGATTCTTCAAATATAGATTTCAATTCCAAATATTATTGGAATGTAAAATTATCCAGTGAAAATTTAAAAAAAACTGGTATTAGTTTAGTTTCCCTAAGACCTAATTTAAAAATGATTCAAACTAATTTAATGACCGGTCAAGAATTATTGAAAAAAATAATTATATCAGAGCCCGACGATCGGACGGGTATTTGGTTAGCTGATGTTTTAGGTATTACTGGTAAAACTGTTTTTTTCAATCCCAGATCGAAAATCCTGAAATTAATGGTTTATATCTACGGGTAAGTGAAGGTGTAGAACGTATGTCTGCTAAATTAAGAAAAAAGATAAATGATCGATTAGAATCCGGAAAAGGCTATCCTAAAACTATTTGGATTAACTTTATGAAAATTTATCCAAATGGTTTAATTGTATTAGATGCAATTGATATAGTCTGCTTAGGGATAATTTTAGGTTATAGTACAGGTACGGTTATAAAATTGTTAAAGAAGTATTAGTAAATTTATAAATAAGGGTTAAATCAACTTCATAATCTGACACATGTTATTGCACTAGTATATTTAATATGTCAAGACTTTCACAAAACTAAGATTAGCATTTAATATCGGATGGTGTCAATAGATAAAAAATTTATAATAATTAAAAAATATTTTCAGAAATATTTGATCCATCGAACTTGACTATTGTAAAGTTTTTTTTGTTACAATATTATTGCGACTGTATAATAATTTATCCAGACCTTGATAAACACTTGAATTACTTATTAATTTATCAAATTCCAAGTAGATTTGATAATGAGGAATTTTTGTGTTAATTGAGGTTTCACTGTCAAAAGCCCCTACTTTAGGCTTTACAATTAAAGGGCCTTTCAGGCGAGTTTCTTTTTTAGAAGCATATTTCATGGCAGCTCTTTTATTAAATATTTTACTAAATGTCAACCCACTTATGTTCTCAAACTCACCTTTAAAAATCTCAAGTAATTGTTTTTTCAAAACACGCGGCCCAATCAAGATAAGAGCCCGTGATAATGTTTATTATGTGTTATATTACCAGATTCAAGTTGAAATATACAACTTTACCTATTAGTTTAAAAGAATTTAATAATGAAAAATAATGGAATTAAGTTATGGTTAATACAGATTCACCCGCTTTTGCCTTTGGAGAGAAGACAGGTCGAGCAGTGGGTCATGCAATTAAAGGTTTTTTAGGAATAGGTTTAGTTGGAATGGCTTTTAAGTATATTAAAAAATTAAAAAAAAATTAATAAATAGGAGGGTAAAAATGTCTTTTGGACCAGTTATAACGTTTGTTCGAGAAGCCCCGCAAGCATGTAAAAATGCGGCTTGTGGATTCGCATTAGGGCTTGCTAAAGCTTGTAATTTAGGGTCTTATTTTACAGAAAGTGAGGTATCAGAGATTCTGCATATGAAGGCCTTAGCTAAAACAATAAGACGAAAATCAATAAAGTTAAGTACTGATAAGATTGTTTGTGAGGGCATTGATAAAGTAAGTCAGACTGCCTTAGAAATCTTTCAACAGAATTTACTTTCCGAAGCTGTGGATGCTGGAATCGGTGCAGTTGCAGGCTTAGTTTGTTCTAAATCTTTTTTACCGAGGTTTGCTAAGGTTTTAAAAGAAGCTTGTGTTACGTTAACACAATGTTGAGTTAACAAAAAAATTATTTTCGGGTTAAGAAATATTATATTATTATTATTATATAATATTTCCGTTGGAGAAAAAACCTTACACTTTTTTGGTAAGGTTTACCAAAGATAGACAGTGGATCCAAAACGTAAAATTTCCCGTTGTAACAGTTTATGGCTTAGGTGACCTTACCAAATTACCTTACATCATATATATATAAAGAGGGGGTTAGGGGGAGAACAGCGAAGCGCTCCTAAAAACCCCCGTTCTGATTTCCCTGCATCTAATCTAAAAAAAGGATATAAATAAATATGCATAAAAATACAAAATATTGGTGTTTTACTTGGGGAACAACAGTTACACAAAAAAAATTACCAAATGAAATAAAGTTAAAAAAATTTTTAAATAATATTACAGAAATTTGTGTTTTTCAGCTATAACGTGGTACTATAAAAAACAAAGAACACTATCAAGGTGCGTTCACGCTAGTGGGACCACGTATTTCAAAAAAACAATTATTAGAACGATTCCAAGAAGTATTTAATAACGTTAGTGGTTTAACATTAAGTAAAACTTACGATTCAAAAGCAGCTATTAAATATGCTTCAAAAATTGATAGTAGAGTAAAAGGACCATTTTACGTAGGTCAAAAAGAAAATTATAGTGAAGAATATTCTAGTATGAATTTAAGACAATGGCAAAAAGAACTTTTTGAATTTATTGTAATAAATAAAAATAACCCCATTATTCGTGAGCGTAAGATTATATGGGTTGAGGACAGTAAGGGTTGTACAGGGAAGAGTAAGTTTCAAAAATGGCTTCGCCTAGGCCAAAGAGAAATTATAGCACGTAAGTTACCAGTTAGTAGTGTTGAGAGGCTTATATCTGCTGTTACAAAATTAACTCGGGAACAAGAAGTAGATTTGTTGATGATAAATTTAACAAAAACAAAAGGTGAAAATCAATCATTAGAAGATATGTTTGCTGCGATCGAAGACATAAAAGATGGATTTATTGTGGATACGATGTATGGTAAGTATATTGAAGCTATATTTGAATCGCCCTTAATAGTAGTATTTACAAATGATAAATTGGATGAACATATTTCAAAATTATCGGTTGATAGATGGTTGCGTCTTCATATAAATTATGATTATTCTATTGAATTTAGAAAAGATAATGGGGACGGTACAGTTACCCCGGTTAGTTTGGATAAACTGAATATAAAAAAATAGTATAAGATTTATACTATTTTTTATTGAGATTAAACAGAACAATTATTGATTTCGAATATTGTGTTTAGTATTCGGTGAAGTGTCCCATGTCTGAGTATCAGGCACATTTTCAAGGTCTCCATATTTATCAAGTAAGTTAGCAGTTCTTCTTGAATTCTTTCGAAGGTTAGGCCTACTGTGCGGAGATTTAATAGGACCTGGTTTTTCAAGTGGTACAGTCTCGAATTGGTCAGCAAATTTTATATCACCACTTAAACCTGTAACATCTTCCATATTAACAACCTGATCATAATCAATAATTTTGTCCATAACCACATCTACTGATTCATCATTATTAACCATGTCTATAATTATGTTATGACGAGCACACGTTGGATTACCAATTCTTTGATCCGGCAATGAGCACTCATACGATGGCGCTAATTGATTCTTAACTATTCTATATTCATTAGGTTGAACGTCGACAGATACAACTTCTACTTGATTGCTTATACGAGGTTTAAGATTACTAATGGGACCGCGATAAGCTTGCGTTGCAATAACTGCGAGGCCACCATCTTTTGTAAGAGCTAAAGTAGTAAGGCCTACTAAAAATGATATCGCACTCGTAATAAGACCGACATTTGTTGTTCCTAATAGTGTTATTATAGCTGCTGGTGAGACTATAAACCCTGATATAATAGCTTTCTGCAGTAAAAGAATCTTATTCGTAAATGCAACAGGAGTATGAATTGGAATTGGAAGATCTAATTGGTACAACCCATATTCAGAAGCTATATGGCATAAAGCTGTTCGTGTGATAAAAATAACATCGTTCTTTACCTTATCGTGAAAGAGGTAATTTATAATTTTGCGTAGTCTAGCGTTATTTAAGTATTGAATACCTGGTCTCACTATACAATCAAGATGCTTAACGTCGAGATAGTTATCTTCTAAAAATTGGGTAATTTCATTACCACCTCGTAATCTGCCCATTGCAAAATAAAATATTTTCCATTTTGTAAATTCTTTTGATTTATCATTATTTTGAGACCGATTTTTTTTTAATTTTTGTGCAATAGCAAGCTCTATTGCCAGCATTAATGGGATAAGAATGTAGTATTCACTAATTTCCAACATTCTTTTTGAACTGAGACGAATGAGTAACATAATTGTAATTTTTAAATTTAAATTTAAATAATATTAATCTATTAAATATTGTACTAAATTTAAACAAATGTTAAAATAAAATAAAATAATTCTTGCTGCCATGGTCTAAGATCAAGAGTAGCAAATTCTTTACTATATTTTTCATTTTTACCAACATAAATAGTAGCGCAATATATATATTTATTAGAGTGCTTTAATTGAAGTACTCTAATAATAAAATTCTAATGACGGAGTGCTAAATTTTTTCGCCCTTTTTTACGACGATTTTTAAGTGTTTTTCGACCTTTCGGTGTCGACATTCTCGCCCGAAATCCTGATAATTTTACAATTGAATAGCGACTTTTATTTGATAGTGTTTTCTTTGACATAAAATAATTTTGTTAAAATAAGTTTATAAAATATATGATCTTAATAAATCATAAATAATTAAATGGCGTAAAAATTCTTTACGTTCTTCAAAAATATAAAATGCATCTTGTTTATATTCATATAATGGATTTCTTTGACCATAGCCTCGCCAACCCACAGCTTCTCGTAATAACGTCATTTTTTGTAAATGTTCACGCCAAATTCGATCAATATTGATTAAAATAATACTTCGCTCTACACTTTCACAAATCCTATCTCCATAAACTGAAAATTCACTAATTTTTGTTTGATAACTTAACCAAAGCTCGTTAAACAAATAAATTCTTAATTCAGCTAAACTAAATTGCTCAGTTAACGATTCTAGACTTGGAAGATATTTGATCGATAAAATTTCACCAAGAAGATTTTCTAATAATTGAAGTAATTGGGAATTCACGGATGTTTCCTTTTCTAATTCTTGTAAAATATCCGTGACAATTTGTTCACAATAAGCCATCATATTCTTTTTTTGTGAAATAGCCTTTAAAATTAATTGCCTCTCAAAATATACAATACTTCGTTGTTTATTTAGAATCTCATCATAATCAAATAAATTTTTCCGTTGTTGATAAGCTCTTTCTTCAACTTGTTGCTGAGCAGAATCTAAACTTTTAGTTAACATATTTGATTCAAGTGGAGTATCATCAATCAATTGTGTTTGTAAAAAATTTTGAATTTTTGGACCACCAAATAATCTTAATAAGTTATCATCTAAACTTAAGAAAAATCTTGAAATACCTGGATCACCTTGCCGACCGCATCTTCCACGTAATTGATTATCAACACGCCGTGAATCATTTCTTTCTGTTCCAATAATATAAAGTCCACCTAAATTTTTTATAATTTGATTTTCTTGTCTTTGATGTTTTTTGTAATACGAATTTAATTGATTTATTAAACATTTAATAGCAGATTGATAACTAATTTTTGGTAATATCAAATTATCATTTTCTCGTAAACTGCGCAGAATATTAATATCAGATAATTTTAAGAAATCAGTATGTGTTAATAATGAGAATAAAACACTTAAAAATTTTTGTGATTTATAAAAAACTGAAGTTTTTAAATCGGATTTGAATAGATCTGTTTTTTTTAACAAAGTATAATTTCTTGATAGGGTTAAAATATCATATAATTCTTTTTGAATTTGAAAATCTATATTACCACCTAAAATAATATCTGTCCCACGACCAGCCATATTTGTTGCAATGGTTATAGTAGATTTTTGACCCGCTTGAGCTATTATCTCTGACTCACGTCTTACATTTTCAGGTTTTGCATTTAAAATTTGATAGGATAATTTATACTCATTAAGTAATTGCGCTAACATCTCTGATTTTTCGACTGTTGTAGTTCCAATTAAAATTGGTTGCCCAGTCGATGAAATTGTATTACAGGTTTGTGCAATAGCATTCCATTTGGAAAATTGATCTTTATAAATTAAATCAGGGAAATCTTTTCGTATGGCCGGTTTTGCTGTGGGAATTTCTTCCACCGCCAAATTATAAATTTTTTCAAATTCAATTTCTGCTGTTTTCCCAGTACCAGTCATACCTGATAATTTAGGATATAATAAAAAGAAATTTTGATAAGTAATTGCCGCAACTGTTTGTGTATTTTTACGAATTGGTACTTTTTCTTTGGCTTCAATTGCTTGATGTAAACCATCACTCCATCTTCTATCGGTCATAATCCGTCCGGTAAACTCATCGACAATAATAATTCGATTATTTTGAATAATATAATGAATATTATTAAAAAATAAAGTATTGGCTTTAAGTGCATTAATCACATATGGAATCCAAGGATCACGAGGATTATATAAATCTGGAACTCGTAAAATTTTTTCAATTTGTTTACTACCCGCATCTGTTAAGATAATATTTTTATTTTTTTCATCTACTTTATAATGAATATTAAGATCAAGATAATCAGTGATTTCAGCAGCAATAATATATTTATCAGTGGGTGTTTTAATAGCATCCGAAATAATTAATGGGGTTTGTGCTTCATCAATTAAAATTGAATCAACCTCATCAATAATACAATAATTAAAAGGACGGAGAACAATGTCATTCAAATTTAAAGCCATATTATCACGTAAAAAATCAAATGTAATTTCATAATTTGTTACATATGTAATATCGGACTTATAATTATTTTTACGATCGAAGTTCGACATGTTATCTTGAATTAAACCAGTACTAAATCCTAGAAATTGATAAATTTGACTCATTGAAATTTGATCTCGACTTGCCAAATAATCATTAACAGTAATAATATGAACTCCTTTTTTCGTTAAAGCATTTAAACAAGCTGGTAAGGTACCAACTAATGTCTTACCTTCACCTGTTTTCATTTCAGCAATTTTTTGATTGTTCAAAACAAGCCCGCCGATTAATTGAACATCAAAATGTCTTAATCCGAGGGTCCTTAAACTTGCTTCTCTGGTTAGTGCAAATGATTCAACAAGTAAAGGATTTAAATTTTTTGTTTTTTTATACTGCTTCTGTAATTTAATATTTCGAGCACGTAACTCATTATTACTCAATATTTTAAAGTCAGATTCAAAGCTATTAATTTCGTTAATTATTTGTTGATAACTATTTGTAAAAGAATTAGTTTTTAATAAATTTTTTTGCATTGAAAATTTTTTTAACTGTTTTTATGCAATTACATTAATTTGTGTTTGATTTCCATCTTTACAATCAAATTTAATTGTTCCATTTGTTAATGCAAATAACGTAAAATCTTTTCCACATCCAACATTTAGACCTGGTTTAAATTTCATACCACGCTGACGAATTAATATATTTCCTGCACGTACTGTTTCCCCACCAAATTTTTTTACGCCTAATCGTTTGGCATTTGAGTCACGTCCATTTTTTGTACTCCCTGCTCCTTTTTTATGCGCCATAATTTAACTCCTAATAACTAATTAATAACAATATCTTCAATAAAAACTCGAGTAAGCTCTTGTCGATGACCAGCTTTTTTTCGAGTTTTCTTCTTTGGACGCATTTTATAAATAATCGTTTTTTTACCACGTAAGTGTTCTAAAATTTTTGCTTTAATTTTAATACTTTCTAAATAAGGTTTTCCAATTAAAACATTTCCTTTATCATTTACTAATAAAACTCGGTTTAATGTAATTTGTTTTCCTAATTTAGTTGGAATTCGATTAAAATCATAATATTTTCCAGTTTCAATCCAAAATTGTCTTCCACTTATTTCGATAATTGCATATTTCATGATTTAAAATAACTTAAATGTATTTAGATATATTATACTGAATTATTTTTAACATAGTCAATATATTTAGAAAATATACTTTAGTTCTCTATTCGAGTTTTTAATCGATATAATTCTTTATAAAAGAATTCAAAAGCTTTTGCTTTATAACACTCCGGATTACTAATTATTGATAGTTTTCGCTTAATTTTAATGTTTTCAATTTTAATAACTCCAAGTGTCTTTAATTTAATTTCTTTCTCAATCGCGGAAGAAGATAAAAATGCAGCGCCTAAGCCTAAACTAACAGCGGTTTTAATTCCTTCAATTGAATTTAATTGTAAAATTGTTTTTAGTTGTTTAGTATCAATTTTATTTTGTATTAAAATTTTATCAATAAATTTTTTTATTGTCGAATTAGAATTTAATGTGATAAAATCTAAACAATATAAATCCTCTTTCTGAATTTTTGTTTTCCGAGCAAATGGGTGAGATTTTGAAATAATTAAACATAATTCATCATAAACAAAAGGTTCGATAGTTAAATATTTTTTCAGGTCATCCGAAATTTCTCCTCCTACTACTGCAATATCAATTTCTTGATTTATAATTTTTTTTGCAATTACTCTCGTTGAATTAACTTGTACATTTAAATCAATTTGTGGATAATTTTGAGCGAATAAAGCTAATATACGGGGCATTAAATAAGTTCCAATGGTTTGACTTGCACCTACATGTAAATTTCCTCTGTCACCATTTTTCAAATCAACGATAGCTCTACAACTTTCTTCACATAAAGCTAAAATACGATTAGAATATTGTAATAAAACTTTTCCACTTTCAGTTAATGAAATTTTATTTCGTTCCCGATTAATTAATAAAGTATTCAGATTTTTTTCAAGTATTTTAATTTGTTTACTTAAAGATGGTTGAGAAAGATATAAGAGTGCTGCAGCTTTTGTAAAATTTTTTTCTGTTGCAACTGCCTTTAAAATGCGAAGTTGATGTAAAGTAAAAGGAAGCATAAGTTTTTAAAAAAAGATTTTAATTTCAACATTAAACAAATAAAGATGTAAACATAAATACGGGTGGAGAGACTTGAACTCTCACAACCAAAGTTACTAGAGTCTAAAACTAGCGCGTCTACCAATTCCGCCACACCCGTTAAGTATTAAAAATAGTATTCTTTTAATGAATAAATCTTTAAATTTTTTTAAAGGTTTATTCATTTTCATCAACATATACACTGTAAACAAAACTTGTTGGTTTACCACGTAACATTGATTTTGCTAAAGATAAAGATTTTTGAGCTACCTTATAACTTTTTCTTTTCCAATTTGCTTTTCTAGCATTTTTTTTAGCTTTTGATGTTCGTTTTTTAGGGACAGCCATTAATTTTACTTACTTTAAATATACTCTTAAGAATATTATAGTAAATTTACGAAAAAGTCAAATAAATTTTATTGAATAATTTTTTTCAAAAATAAATAATTAATGTTATTAAAATTAATTAAATAACTATGTATAATATTATTTAAACTAAGTAAAAACTCGAAAGTTATGTTCTATAATCTAATTAGAATACTTATTTATTTTAGGTTAAAAATTACAAAATTTATATCCAAGAATTAATTAATTTTAAGTATCAAAACTTAAATCTCGATTAATTAACTTTAAATACCCGTAATTCAGTTGGATAGATTTCAGAATTTACAGAATTTTTTTTAGACATGGTTTTAATTCTAAAGTCTTTTATGTTACAACAAACGAATACCAAACCATTCTTGAAGATAAAAAGTTATTTCACACTCTTACTTTTAGACTTGAGAGTGATTCTTGAAATAAAGAAACAGTGTTTATTTAATTTTCAGACGATAACTCTCGTCGTTTATATTTTTTGATAACAAACGGATATTTTTCCATTTCGCTACTTAATTGCCCAAATATCAAGATTGGTCGCATTGATATTCAATTTATTCGACCAAATAAAACTAACGAAACTGATGTGAATGAGTTTTTAGAAAAATCTTTACAAGTTTGTAAAGACGGGATACCTCAAAGAGATGAAAATGATGATATCCAAACCCTAGCTATCAGTAAACGTGAGTATGCTTCTTATAGAAGGATTTATAAATATAAAATGGATTCTGCTCTTAAATTCGAACTTGAATTCAAACATCGACAGACAAAGTTAGTTCAGGATTACCTATTTTGTGATCAGTTGTCTATATTTGAGCACGAATTAGTTCATCAGTATTTTAAGTATTCTAGACAAGTTCTTAATTTAAATTATCCATATACTGATTGGGTTTATGAGAAGATCTTTATAAGATTTTAAAGAATTAAAATTTTGATAGGTTGGTAGTAGCCTTCGGCTAGTAAATCCAATAACTTATTTTTAAATACATATTATATTGAGAGTGTGGGAGTTTTTTCAATTTAAATTAGTGAAAAATAACAAACTAATTATAAAAATTTTTTATAATGAAATCTAACATTATTTTACGAGCAGCAACTTTCTCAGTCTCAGATTCCAGTAAAATTTACCATAAAATTTCTAAATAAGTCTGATAACTTATCGTACCTGTAATACACAACATCTGTAAATAACGCAATAAAAGTATTATAAAGCCAGGGTATTTAGTTATAGCACCAGTTAAAAATAAAACAATACAAGCGAAATAACCATTCTTTTTTGGACTACGTTCTGAGAGTCTATCATAACGTGTTAGAATGCCTAACCATTCATCCATAGCTCCTTTAAAGTTACCGTCATATAACATAAGTTGCATATCGGTCATAACCGATAAACAAACAATGCCCATAGGTAAACCAAGTCGCATACGTTTTAAACTAGCTAATATCACCTTATAATCTAAGGTTAAAGTTACTATAGCATCGGATATATATATACTGCCCACTAGTCATATGAGGCCACCAGTCGCATCATACCTATAACGGATCCAATGGCAAATGTTAAAGCAATCTCTTTAGCTTTTTTATATAAAGCAGTTTTCGCAAGTCTCTTAGCAAGTTTATTTTTCAGCCAAGCTCGTGGGCCTAATTGACCACCGCGAAAATTACGACTAACATTTTTTTCATCAGAAGAAAGACTTGTTTCTAAAGCAATATGTTCTGATGATTCAAAAGTACTCAAAACAAAATAATACAAAAATCTTGAAGTTAAAAATATTAATAAAACTCCAACATAAAATCTTAAAACATCACTTTTAACAACACTCATTTATCATACTACTTTTATTTTATAAGAGATAAAAAAATAATTGCTCGAGCGCTAACTCGAGCCTACAACAAATTATTTATAACTCTGTCATTCATTCCAAATAAAATATGATAGTACTATGATAAAATAGTTTATTTTTAATGTCAATTGTGTGCAAATTCATAATTTATAATTTGTTTGCAAAAAAAAGGTTACCTTTTTTTTGTAACCTTTTTCAATTTCGCATTATTCAGCTGATTGCTTTTTCTTTTTTGACTAATAATCATAAGTTTTTGATTCTTGTCATTGTTCTTTGTTTGAAGCTGGGCATTTATCATCATCAAACTTTGCATCCCCTACTCCACTCCCTGCTCGAGCAAGATTGGCTGCTAAACCCACTCCTAAAACTATTTTGGGCGCTGTACGGTATGGATTTACACCCGGCACATTTCGACTAGGTCGAACTACCGAAGATGGTGCAGGGAAATTCGACCGACTTTGTACCTGTCGGCCAAGGTTAAGTTGTATTTTAAGAAATCCAACCATAACTATGTAAGCCTTTTCCTAAAAAATTAACTCCTAAATAACAAATCCAAATGACAAAAAAGCCTAACCCACCAAGAATTGCTGTTCGATTTCCTTCCCATCCTTTTGTAATTCGAGCATGTAAATACGTAGCAAACACTAACCAAGTTATTAAAGCCCAAGTTTCTTTTGGATCCCAACTCCAATATGAACCCCAAGCTTCATTTGCCCATACACCACCTGAAATAATACCAATTGTCAAAAATGGAAAACCTAACCCAATAATTCGATAACTCCAATTATCTAAACTTTGTAATAATTTTAATTTTCCAAGTTCAGAAATATTAGTTGTTGGTGAAATAATTGTTTTATCATAATATTCTAACATAACATTAGATAATGGTAAAGAAGAATTTTGAGCAAATTGTAAGTCAACTTCTTTATTTTTGGAAATTACTAAAAATAAAATAGATAATAAGGATCCCATTATTAATGTTCCATAACTTAATAACATCATACTTACATGAAGCATTAACCAATTTGATTGTAATGCAGGAACTAATGGACTAGATTTTTGCATTTCGGGTGAAAGCGTTAAATTTGCAAACCCATTAATTAACAAAGTAATTGGAATTAAAATTGCCCCAATTAAGCGACTGTTAGTTTTAATTTCTAGATACAAATAAACTGTTAATAATGTCCAAGTTAAAAATAACAACGATTCATATAAATTACTTAACGGAAAGTATCCTGCAACAATCCACCGTGAACAAAGAATAAAAAATAATAAAACATTTGCAAGAATAGTATTCGCTTGACCAAATTTTATTAAAAAAGATTTTTTATTAAAAAAAGATAAATTGATCCAATAACTTATCATTGCAACCAATAAAACCCCAAAAACAATATTTGATAAAAAATTTTGAATTTCATTCCAATTCATGATTTACTAACCAGTTCAATATATAACTTATTTAATATACTATTATAGTATATATTATTTTTTTAATGAAAATTTATTTAATTTATTATCATATAAATAAAATTAGTAACTAACTTCATTTGTTTGAAAATGAATTATTAATGAAGTGGTTTCTTATTTTTTAAATATGCTTTTGTTCTTAATGCTTGATAAGTTAAACGATATTTAATCTGAATTTATAAATTAAAATTTTCACATATAATATAAATTATGATAATATATTCTAAAAATATTATTCCTTAAATTTACATATTTATACACAAAAAGGATTATTAGTTATGGATACTCGTTTAATTGTAGTAGCTGCACCGTTATTAATTGCAGCATCATGGGCATTATATAATATTGGGCGTTTAGCTATTCAACAAGTTCAACGTTTATCACGTTAAAACCTAAAATATAAATTAAAAAATACTAGAAAATTTTGATAAAGAATTCTATTTTTATCAAAATAAACTATAATTTAACACACTAAACACGAAAATTATACAAAATTATGTCTCATACTGTTAAAATTTATGATACTTGCATTGGATGTACTCAATGTGTAAGAGCATGTCCAACTGATGTTTTAGAAATGGTTCCGTGGGATGGTTGTAAATCAGGTCAAATTGCTTCATCACCACGAGTAGAAGATTGTGTCGGATGCAAACGTTGTGAAACTGCTTGTCCAACTGATTTTTTAAGCGTACGGGTATATTTAGGCGCAGAAACAACTCGAAGCTTAGGCTTAGCATATTAAAAAATAATATTCTCATATTTTGAGGTTTTCTCAAAATATGAGAATAATATTTTTTAATATGTTAAATAAAAAATTCATAAAATAAATTTTCTACTTTCATATAACCGAAAGTGTACAAAATATATCCACAAAAGCAATAAAAATTTTAATCATTAACTCTTAAATCAAAGTAGTAAACTAATATTCGGGTAAATTTTATATATAGATATAACCCACTGTTTTGACGTATAAGATATAGTATCCCTTTGGCAAAAATTCACTACTTTATTTTCTAAATCTAATGATGCATTAATACTGTTCGTAGTATTTCGAGCAACATCAATAAAAATTGCAAATCTTAAATCTGCTATTAATCGAAAAAATTTTTGTTTCATTAAAAAATTAAAATTTAACTAAATATATATATTTTTGGATGAAGCTAATCGGATTTGGCCTGAAGAAGCCCATTTTTGAAGGTTTACCATTTGATTACTATCTAAACTTACTAATGGAATTAATTCTCTGAGTGCAAGACAAATATCATCTGTTGTAAATTCTCGTTTTTCATAGAAAGCATGATACATACCATCAATAATACTTTGACGAATCTCTGCACCTGAAAAGGATTCTGATAACCGTCCTAATTTTGAATAATCAAAAGATTTCCAATTATTGGGTCGTAAATCTTGTAAATGAATTTTAAAGATTTCCTCACGCTCTTCTTTTCTAGGTAAATCTAAGAAGAAAATTTCATCAAACCTCCCTTTTCGAATAATTTCTAACGGTAATACATCAATATTATTAGCTGTTGAGATAACAAAAACAGGTTTTGTTTTTTCTGAGAGCCAACTGATAAAAGTTGCTAAAACTCGATTACTTGTTCCACTATCTCCTTTACTATCTGTATTTGCAAATGCTTTATCAATTTCATCAATCCATAAAATACAGGGTGAAATTGTTTCTGCAACTTTAATTGTTTGACGAAGACGAGATTCTGATTCACCAACTATTCCAGCAAACAATTTTCCAACATCTAATTTTAGCAATGGTAGTTGCCAATCATTAGCAATAGCTTTTGCGGTTAATGATTTACCTGTCCCTTGAATTCCGATTAATAACAAACCTCGAGGGGTTGGTAATCCATATTGCGAAGCTTGGATACTAAAAGCTGTTTTTCGTTTGTTTAACCAATCTTTTAAGTTATTTAATCCGCCTAGATTTGTAATTTTTTCATTAACTGAACAATATTCTAAAATTTTAGTTTGACTTATTATTTGTTTTTTCTCACTTAATAAAATTGCAATACTTTTATTATCAATTGTTTTATAAGTTGCAATAATTTTGGATAAAACTCGTCTAATTCGTTCTAAGGATAAACCTTGACAAGTCTGAGTTAATGTCTCAAATAGTTCTGGTTCTATATCAATATTTAAAGAATTGATTAATCTTGTTAATTCCTGATCAATTTCTTCCTTTAACGGAAGCTGAAATTGTAAAATAGTAATCAAATCTTGTAATTCCATTGGAATTGTTAAATCAGAACCAATTATAATAATTGTTTTTGGTTGAAGTTTTAAAATACGACTTATATTTCGAAGTTTTCTTGAAATTGAAAGATCAGTTAAAAATCGATTAAAATCTTTTAATAAGAATAAAGCTGGTGTTTCTGCATTTAACCGTTCAATTAATTCTAATGCTTGAATTGGATTTCGTTTCGCAAATCCTTGATTATTTGGATTATTACTATAACCATCAACAAAGTCCCAACTATAAATACTTCGATTAAGGTTAGTTTTAATATTCTTACGAATTATATATTCAACACGATCCTCTTCAATTGTATTAATATAAATTATTGGATAGCGGGCTTTTAAAAAAAGTGCTAATTCATTAGTAAATTTCATAATATAATATATCAAAAGGTATGACTTTAACTTACTATTATAACAGTTTTAATTAAAAAATTATATAAAAGTTAGAGATTGATTATAAGGTAATTTATAATTTGTTCCAAGAGATGGATTGACCAACTCTAATCTGAAAAGTACTTGTTTAAAAACTTCTTCTTTTGAAGTTCGTATTCTACTTTTATTACTGTTATTAAAATTTCATTCAATTCTTTCGATATTATATTCACCAAAATAAATACCTAAAAGTTTGATTTAAAATTTATTTTCCCAAGGATAAACTTCCTAACAACTTTGAGGACGTTCATGAGCTTGAGTATATAATGAATTGTATCTTAATTAGTTATATAGTTCCCCACATTCATGCTTTATCCAAATAACATCATCTTGAGTGAAAATCTTCGTTTCGAAACGTTTCCAAGCTAAAGCTCGTTTAAGAGTGACATCAAAACATTTGTATTCACTTTCATCTGGACCATAAGGATCAAAATAAGATTTCGTATAAAACCCGTGGTCTTTTAAATTTTCTAGATTATCTACTTTGAACCCTCGATTTTCGACAATATCTTAGATGTTAGTAGCGTACTTTCTAATATAAAGGTATGAGAAAGTACTGTGGAAAAGATTCTAAGTTTATTTTCGAATATAGTATTTAAAACTGAATCAAAATATGACTTACTCTAACGGTTAGTATTATTCGGAATATCAAGACCTGCTGATGTCATTCCTCTTGAAAAAATCTCTTAAGTTCTTCCACATTGACGAGGACTACCTTTCTACATAGTTGCTCTAGAGCTAAAAACTTCAGTTTATTAAGCAAATTGTAGAGTACTGACTTTTTTATTGCTTTTTTTCTCTAATTTAGGTATAACAGCTAGATACCATACAAAACTGCGACAAAAATTAGAGCAACTCACCAAGACCCACTTCTCAATGTGGTTAAGCTAAATGGTTTCCAGTGAATAGATCCAATCTAGATTTCTTTACGATTTCCGCCACAAATAGTCTTAAAACTTTGGCATTGAACTATCTTCCCAGAAGGTCTCCCTTCAAGTATTGTCGTCGATTTATAACGTTTCACAACTGAGTTCGAGATGGATCAGTGTGGTTCCGCTTAGTACACTAAAAACACCAAAGCAAAAATAGTTACTAGAAATATTAGTAACTATATAAAAATTCAAGTCCTCGGTCTGTTAGCACATCTCAGCTCATATATTACTACATTTACACTTAATGCCTATTAAACGGGTAGTCTTCCCGTGACCTTACTCACTTACGTGATGAGAATACTTATCTTGAGGTGGGCTTCCCACTTAGATGCTTTCAGCGGTTATCCTCTCCATACATAGCTACCCAGCGTTTACCATTGGCATGATAACTGGTACACCAGAGGTATGTCCTTCTCGGTCCTCTCGTACTAAAGAAGGCTCCTCTCAATATTCTAACGCCTACACCGGATATGGACCGAACTGTCTCACGACGTTCTGAACCCAGCTCGCG
>Ga0209932_1000013_pt1:0-65000 | contig 69444 bp, 67 predicted proteins | sample SalPon2_B_H2O_MG_2_FD_185728 | JGI IMG/M metagenome (GOLD analysis project Ga0209932, IMG submission 185728) | Salt pond water microbial communities from South San Francisco under conditions of wetland restoration - Salt Pond MetaG SF2_B_H2O_MG... ...
CAAGCTTCTCTCTAGGCGGAAAAATCCATTTCACTCGAAAGCATATGGGGTATTAGCAACCGTTTCCAGTTGTTGTCCCCCTCCTAAAGGCAAATTCTTACGTGTTACTCACCCGTCCGCCACTTGAGTTAAAAACTCTCGTACGACTTGCATGTGTAAGGCATCTCGCCAGCGTTCATCCTGAGCCAGGATCAAACTCTCTTTAAATTTCCATAAATTTGTTTGTTTAACTTTGTTAAAAGTCTATTTGATAAAGTTGAATAATAGATTACTAGTTAATTAAACTAAACCAGATTTATCTTCTAATAAATTGAGAAAACTTTAAAAAATAATAATTAGTAGTTTTTAAAACTTTACTAATTTATTAAAAGCGAAAGAATAAAAATTAACTCTATTATTAGTTTGGCTACTTTTTGATAAAGTATTGATCATTGTTAATTAATAATGATCAATACTCTATAAAAAAGTTTGTAATTTTTCTGTTACAAAATCAAAGACGTTGGTTGCAGAAAACAAGCTTTGATCTGCTAGTAATTGTGTTGACAAAGATTCATGAAGATTATTAACTGGTATTTGACTCACTAAATCAGCTTTTTGATTTAGGTCTTGAATAACACTATCAGGTAAAAACTGAATATCTAAATCTTTATACGCACCCTGCATATACTCTAAAATATCAGGCCTTTGGTAATACCAAAACTCTCGTATATTATTTGGTATGGGATGGCGATACCATAAAATAGGTAAATAATGAAAGACTAATACATCTTTCATTTCTTGATTAATTAATAATTTAGTTTCTTCGGCTTCACTTGGTAAAAATGGCATTGTAAATACTAAATGATTTAAACTATCTGCTACAACACCTAGTACACCAAGGAAAACACTTCCTGTAATATTTACACCAAGAATTGCTGGTACAATACCTTGTAATACATCTTCTGTCCAATCTACTGCAGCCGCAAGATAACACCATGGAAATGTATAAGGATTAATATAAATAAGCCAAGAAATAGCAATTCGAAGTATCACCAGTTGTGAATAAATCATCAATCCGATAAATAAAACTTCCCGAATCGTTTCTAAAAGACTAATATCTAAACAAATATTTAATTGAACTTGAATAAATTCTGAAACCCAATCAGGTAAAAAATAAATATTTTTATAGTTCTCAATATAAAAGTTATAAAATCCTTCTTCTTTACTTTCATATATATATCTTGAAACTATATCAACTTTAGGGGCTGGTCCAAAAATCATTTCAAACCACGTCTCAGGACGCTGAACTGGTGGCCAATAAGTTTTATGCTTAGGAAGACTATCAAAAAATTGTGATCTAGCATATACATTATTAGACATTTCATAGATCGTTGGCATACCAGGATTATTCGGATATCCAAATAATCCCGCTATCTTTTCAAAAAAATTCCCAACTATTTCATAGAAAGCAGTCCGAATTGGAATAAATTTTTCGTCTAAACTCATTAAAAACTTTGAATTATTTATTTTCTTCTACAAATTTAAAAGCCGTAGAAATTCTAAAATTCTTACGACAAGGTTATTTGAATTAGTATTAATTTAATAACCTTACATTACTATGATAAGATTTTACTCTATCATATACAAATACATAGTATAAAAAATAAATCAAATTCTATCAATAGGGTTTAAAGTTTTTTAAACTTAAAGTTTATTCATTCATCCTATTTATTTTAAGATCATTAAATCATCGGGATAGTAGGATTTGAACCTACGACCCCCTGCTCCCAAAGCAGGTGCTCTACCAAGCTGAGCTATATCCCGAATTCAATCAAATAAGTATCTTACTTCTTTCCAGAAACTTATTGTTTAATATAAAGATTACTAGATTTTAACTAATTATGCAAGGTTTACTTTTAGAATTTAAAATTAATTAATAAACTTAATAAATTTTATAAGTTGATACATACTTATTTGATGGAACGAATAAATTGGAATTTTCTTCTTTTTTGCTAATTCTTTTACTTTAAAATTTTCACGTAAATTTTTTTGCAAGATAAAATCTTGCAAAAAAATTATTCGCGCTTATGCAAACTTACCTGAAGTTGAAGCAATTACAAAAGACGCATATGTTAAAATATAACCAACAGAGAAATGTACTAAACCAACTAATCGCGCTTGAACAATTGACAATGCAACTGGTTTATCACGCCAACGGATTAAATTAGCTAACGGAGTTCGTTCGTGTGCCCAAACTAATGTCTCAATTAATTCTTGCCAATATCCTCGCCAAGAGATTAAGAACATAAACCCTGTTGCCCAGATTAAATGAGCAAATAAGAAAGTCCAAGCCCAAACAGATAAATTATTCATACCAAACGGATTATAACCATTGATTAATGGAGACGAATTTAACCATAAATAGTCTCGTAACCAACCCATGATATAGTTTGATGATTCATTAAATTGACCCGGATTACCACCCCAAATTGTCATATGTTTCCAATGCCAATAGAAGGTAACCCAACCGATAGTATTTAACATCCAGAACATGGCTAAATAAAAAGCATCCCATGCAGAAATATCACAGGTACCACCACGACCTGGACCATCACAAGGGAAACTATAACCAAAATCTTTTTTATCTGGCATTAATTTTGATCCACGAGCATCTAAAGCACCTTTAATTAAAATTAAAGCTGTTACATGTAAACCTAAAGCAATAGCATGGTGAACTAAGAAATCACCAGGGCCAATTGTTAAAAATAAATCATTTTTATCATTATTGATTGCTTCTAACCAACCTGGTAACCACACTTGATTACCCGCAATTGTTGCTGGGCTATCTGATGAAGATAATAATACATCAAATTGATAAACTGCTTTTCCTGAAGCTGCTTGAATATATTCAGCAAATACTGGCTCAAATAAAATTTGTTTTTCTGGTTGCCCAAAAGCAACAACAGTATCATTATGAATGTATAAACCTAAAGTATGGAAGCCTAAGAATAATGAAGCCCAACTTAAATGTGAAATGATTGCTTCTTTATGTTCTAACATACGTGCTAAAACATTATTCTTATTTAATTCAGGATCGTAATCACGAACAAAGAAAATTGCTCCATGTGCAAATGCCCCAACCATTAAGAAACCAGCAATATATTGATGATGAGTATATAAAGCTGCTTCTGTTGTAAAATCTTTTGATAAAAATGCATATGGTGTTAATGCATAAATATGTTGAGCAGCTAATGATGTTGCTACCCCTAAAGATGCTAAGGCTAAGCCTAATTGCATATGTAAAGAATTTGTAATAGTTTCAAATAAGCCAACATGACCCGCACCTAAACGACCACCTGGTGGACGATGAGCATCTAAAATTTCTTTCATGTTATGCCCAATACCAAAGTTTGTTCGATACATATGACCTGCAACAATAAACACAACAGCGATTGCTAACTGATGATGTGCAATATCACTTAACCATAAAGCTTTCGATTGAGGATGGAAACCACCTAAGAAGGTTAAAATTGCTGTTCCAGCACCTTCACTTGTTCCATAAACATGCGATGCACTATCTGGATTTTCTGCATAAACAGTCCAATTACCTGTAAAAAATGGTGTTAAACCAGCTGGATGTGGTGGAGTTGTTAAGAAATTGTCCCAACCTACATGAACACCACGTGAAGCAGGAATTGCTACGTGAACTAAGTGACCAGTCCAAGCTAATGAACTTACACCAAATAATCCAGATAAATGATGATTTAAACGTGACTCATTGTTTTTGAACCAAGATAAACTTGGTCGGAATTTTGGTTGTAAATGTAACCAACCGGCAAACAATAAAGCACATGAAAGTAATAACAAACCAATCGAACCAGCATAAAGTTCTTGATTTGTTCTAAAACCAATTGTATACCACCAATGGTACACACCTGAATATGCAATATTTACAGGATACGTATTACCTTTACTAAAAGCTTTTAACGCAGACTCTCCAAAATGTGGATCCCAAATTGAATGTGCGATTGGTTTTGTTTTTAACGGATTGCCTACCCATTTTTCGAAGTTTCCTTGCCAAGCAACGTGGAATAGATTACCTGAAGTCCATAAGAAAATAATTGCTAAATGACCAAAATGTGACGCAAATATTTTTTGGTATAAATTTTCTTCTGTCATACCGTCATGAGCTTCTAAATCATGAGCAGTAGCGATACCATACCAAATTCTTCGTGTTGCTGGATCTTGTGCTAGGGCTTGGCTAAATTTTGGGAATTTAGTTGCCATAATTATGAAATACCTTATTTATATAAATTTTAGTATTGAATAAAATAAATACTTACAAATTTTATTCAAAATGAACACATTACTGTTACTATTAACTAATTGAAATAGCACGAGCTAAGAAGAATGACCAAGTCGTTCCAATACCCCCTAGTAAATAGTGAGCTAAACCTACAGCTCGACCTTGAGTAATACTTAAAGCTCGTGGTTGGATTGCAGGCGCAAAATTTAATTTATTATGTGCCCAAACAATAGACTCAATTAATTCTTGCCAATATCCACGACCACTAAATAAGAACATTAAACTAAACGCCCAAATAAAGTGTGCCCCTAAGAAAATTAACCCATAGGCAGATGATGCTGAACCATATGATTGAATTACTTGTGAAGCTTGTGACCATAAGAAATCACGTAACCATCCATTGATAGTAATAGCACTTTTCGCAAAGTTACCACCTGTAATGTGTGAAATACTACCGTCTGGTGAAATTGTTCCCCAAACATCTGATTGCATTTTCCAACTAAAATGGAAAATTACTACAGAAATAGCATTGTACATCCAGAATAACCCTAAGAAAACATGATCCCAACTAGAACTTTGACATGTACCACCCCGACCAGGACCATCACACGGGAATCGGAAACCTAAATTTGCTTTATCTGGAATTAATTTTGAACTACGTGCATATAATACACCTTTTAATAAAATTAATACTGTTACATGAATTGTAAAAGCATGAATATGATGAACCATAAAATCTGCCGTTCCTAATTTAATAGGCATCATTGCAATTTTACCACCTACTTCAACAACTTCACCACCAAAGGCATAACTTGTTGTTGCTAAAGCATTAGGCGCTGTAGTTCCAGGCGCTAATAAATGAATATTTTGAATCCATTGAGCAAAAATTGGTTGTAGTTGGATTGCTTTATCTGAGAACATATCCTGAGGACGACCTAATGCACGCATTGTATCGTTATGAATATAGAATCCAAAGGCATGACAACCTAAGAAAATACAAACCCAATTTAAATGAGAGATAATAGCATCGCGATGACGTAAAACACGATCTAATAAATTATTATAATTATTAGCAGGTGTATAATCACGCACCATAAAGATTGCACCATGTGCTGCTCCACCAACAACACAGAATCCACCAATCCACATATGATGTGTGAATAACGATAGTTGTGTCGCATAATCTGTTGCAATGTAAGGATACGGAGGCATTGCATACATATGATGAGCAACAATAATACTTAATGATCCCATCATTGCTAAATTAATCGCTAATTGTGCATGCCATGAAGTAGTTAAAATTTCATATAAACCTTTGTGACCTTCACCTGTAAATGGTCCTTTATGAGCTTCTAAAATTTCTTTCATACTATGCCCAATACCCCAGTTTGTTCTATACATATGACCAGCAAAAATGAATAAAACTGCTAAAGCTAAATGATGGTGTGCAATATCACTTAACCATAACCCACCGGTAACAGGATTTAATCCACCTTTGAAAGTTAAGAAATCCGAATATTCTCCCCAGTTACCACCAAAGAATGGTGCTAAACCTTTTGAGAAACTTGGATATAATTGAGCCATTAATTCACGATTAATTAAAAACTCATGAGGTAATGGAATTTCTTGTGGTGCAACCCCAGCATCTAATAATTTATTGATTGGTAAAGCAATATGAATTTGATGACCAGACCATGAAAGACATCCTAAACCTAATAAACCAGCTAAATGATGATTCATCATTGATTCCGCATTCTGGAACCATTCTAATTTAGGTGCTGCTTTATGATAATGGAACCAACCAGCAAATAACATAACAGCTGACATGATTAAACCACCGATAGCAATCCAGTATAATTCAACTTCACTTGTAATACCTTCAGCTCGCCACATTTGGAACCAACCTGAAGTTGTTTGAACACCTTGGAAATTACCACCTACATCACCGTTTAAAATCTCTTGTCCAACAATTGGCCAAACAACTTGTGAACTTTGTTTAATATTAACAGGATCATTTAACCAAGCTGAATAATTAGAAAAGTATGCTCCATGGAAGTGCATACCACTAATCCATAAAAAGATAATTGCTAATTGTCCAAAATGTGCACTGAAAATTTTACGAGAAACTTCTTCTAATGAACTAGTTTGACTATCGAAATCGTGAGCATCAGCATGTAGGTTCCAAATCCAAGTAGTTGTTTTCGGACCTTTTGCTAAAGTACGGGAAAAATGACCCGGTTGTGCCCATTTAGCAAAACTAGTTTCGACTGCGTCTTTTTCTACAAAAACTTGAACGTTTTTTGCACGACGGTCGGTTGAGCTTATTGCCATTAAATTTTCTCCTTATATGGAGACGAAAATCTATGAAACCCTTATAATCTAATAAAAATTAATAACTTAACAATTACTTATAAGTTTTCAAAATATAATTATACTCTTAAAAAAAAAAAAAATACAATATTTGTTAAATAAAAAATTTCCTTAAAAGTTACGAATTTATTTAAGATTTAAATTACGTAAAAATTGTTAAAATTTTAAATTCTAACATTAGCTGATTAACTAATCTCTAAAACTATTAGTAGAGAATCTTTTAATAATTCTAGTTGAATCTAAGTGCGATACCGACATGCTACTAAACGGCATTGACGAATCTTTAAGCAATTGTTAAACAAGACTAAAAATAAATTTTAGGATTACTCAAACACATATTGAAAAAACTGTAAGTTGAAACTTGACCCTCTTTTTTCTTTTTAAAATGGGTGTGAAGGTGAAAAACAAAATAATTTTTATTTATAAACATTTAGTATTTTTCCTGTGAAGATTGTTCTCTTTCTTAGTCATCAATTTTATCGATTCAAGATGAAAATAAAACGAAAAAGTAATTTTGTTGACTTACTTAAATAATAATTAAGTATATTAAATAAGTAAATTTACATATTGATTTGATAGTTTTAAAACTATCAAATCACTATGTAAAGTTACTTTAAGCTCGCTTGACCTAATAAAATACTATCAGTTAAAGAATTTAAAATTAATTTAATCGATCGAACAGCATCATCATTTCCTGGAATTGGAATATCAATTAAATCAGGATCACAATTTGTATCTAAAATAGAAATTACTGGAATACCTAATTTTCGGCACTCAGCTAACGCTGTCATTTCACGTTTTTGATCAATAATAATGGCAACATCTGGCAAACGTTTCATCGTTTTAATTCCATCCAAATGTTTTCGTAATTTTTGTAATTCTTTTCTTCGAACTGCAACTTCTTTTTTTGTTAATAAATCAAATGTCCCATCCGCTTCTTGTTTTTCTAAATCTGTTAAACGTTCAATACGGGCTTTCATCGTTGTCCAATTTGTTAACATTCCACCTAACCAACGATGATTTACATAATATGAACCACAACGTTTTGCTTCTTGGGCAATTAATGTTGTAGCTTGTCGTTTTGTTCCAATAAAAAGGAATGTTTTTTCTTCTTTCGCTGCAGTCTCTGCATATTTATTTGCTTCTTTCAATAGCGTTGCAGATTGAATCAAATCTAAAATATGAATGTTATTTACTTCGCTATAAATATAAGGAAACATCTTAGGATTCCATCGATGAGCTTTATGACCAAAGTGGACCCCGGCTTCTAATAATTTTGATAAACTAATATTAGACATAAAAATTTTAAAAAACTAAATTAAATGTATAAGTCTGTAGAATAGAGTATACAAAAAAGGAATCATTTTGTCGAGTTTTCATTAGTATTTTAGATTGTAACCTTACTAAATTGTTCTAAACTTGGTTGTATAAATTTAGTAGATTCTACTGATTTTTTAAAACAATTTCGATAATTTTGGGAACCTGTTCCGGCAGGAATTAAATGTCCAATGATAATATTCTCTTTCAAACCTCGTAACCAATCAATTCGTCCTTCAATAGCGGCCTTTGTTAAAACTCTAGTTGTTTCTTGGAAACTTGCTGCGGAAATAAAACTTGGGTTATTTAACGCCGCTTTTGTAATTCCTAATAATAATGGAATATAGCATGCTTGCTGTTTTTTTTCTTGATGAATGATTTGGTTTATATATTGGATATGATATAAATCAATCACTTCACGTCTTAATAAAGGGGTTTGTCCTTCATAAGTGATTAAAACTTTTGTTGTCATTTGTTTAATAATGATTTCTAAATGTTTATCATGAATTGTTACACCTTGTGATCGATAAACACTCTGAACAGCGTTTAAGATAAATAATTGAACTTTTTTAAAGCTTTTATAAGTTCCTTCATAATTATCTAATAAACGTGTTAATTTAAATGATTTATTCTGAGTACAAATAAAATATTTTAGTAAACCATAATAATTAAAATAAACTTTTAATAATTTATGAGGATTAATTTTATCATTTTCTTGAATTGGCATACCTAATTTCCGGAACTCAAAATTTATATCTAGGTTTGTCTTTTGAATCAATAAACCTTTTTTTTGACTTGTAGGAATTCGCTTAAGCATAATATTTTTTTTTCGAGCTTCAAGAATTTCTTCAATACGCGGTAACCCTTGAACAATATCACCTGTAATTTCTTTTTCTAAACTTAATAATCCAATAGTTTTTTCCGCTTCAATAAATTCAGTATTTTTACAAAATACACTATTTGCTTCTTGTTCAAAATAATCTTCAGTGATCGCATATAACCCTACCGACTTTGTAGACTTTGTGAAAGGTTGCTCCACAAATTTTAATAATGTTAATTGATAATCAGTTTTTTCCGATGTCGTATTTTTATTTTTATTTGTTATAAGATTAGAACTTTGCAGTAATAAAGTTCGATCTATAGTTTTTGATTCTAAAGACTGCGCATTTACAGATTGAAATAACGAATCAAATTTTTCTTTTGAAGTAGCAGATTTAATAGTAAATTTTTTAATAAATTGTGGAATTAAACAACTATAAAATTTACCATTATTTTTAATAAACAGTTTTGAAAATTCGGATTGAAGACTAGTTTTAAGTGTAGAATCAAGATCAGAATAAATTTTGACTTTTTCTGAAATAGATAATTTAGCAATATTATAATAATTCACTGCAATATTTCGATTCGTTTTAAATTGCGGTTGAATTCGAGTTGCTGGAATCAATTTATATTGTAAAGTAGTTTTTGTTGTTACATTTTGATTTTTACAATTCGGGAAAAAATAAGGTTTTCCTTTTTGAATTGTTAAAAATCTATCATTTTCAATGATAATTTTCCCAATTTTAGTTAAATTTTTATTCGAAATAACGAAATCATTTAGTTTTTTATTTGAAAGTTCTTTTTTCGGAATTGTCACACAATCATCATTAGTAATCAAGAAGATCTGTTTACTCTTGTGTTTTTTCATTTTAAACTTAACAATTTCTAATGAATTGGAAGTAACTGATTCAAGATAACCAAGAATTGTATAATTACTTATAAATTGGTTAGCTTGAACTAACAAACATGGATTGATTTTTTTATATCTTAAATTAGGGGCAATATAATTCGTTAATGATAATTTTTCTGTTATTGAAAAATCTACTGTATTTGTTTTTAGATTATTGTTTAATGCAAAATTAAAAATACTCTTTGGTATTTTATTCATTTTAAAAGTTAAAATACTTGAAACTAAATTTAAACTTTTAATACCTTTAATAATTTGATTCGATTTATAATTATATAATGACTGTGTATTTATATCAATTACAGATGAAGTTGAACCGGCAAAATCGAAGGGTGATAATGAATGAAGATTTAAAGGAAATTCATAAAGAGTAATTGGTCGAATTAATAATTGAGTTGTGTTTTTACCAACAATTTGTTCACAAAATGATAATTGTTGAATAGGAATATTAGAAAAAAGTGTTTCTCCTGGATAATAAACTTTTTTTCCTAAATTTTTAAATTTTTGGCTTTCGTAGACTAAACCTGATTTAATGGAAATTGTTTTAATTACATTATTTTTTTGAATAATAGTTACAAGACCTGAAGTTTTAGAAAATAAACCTGGAATTAGTTCAAAACCCTTTGAAATGAAATCACCTGGTTCTACTAATAAAATATTTTGTTCACAATTTACTTTATGAATTTCTTCTTCTAACCAAATAATCGTTCTATGATTTACTAGAGATTTAGTCATGTTTAAAGAATTCATCCTAGTTAAAAAAGTTATCACCTTTTTTTCCTTTTTTAACTGTGATAAATTTTTTAAATCGTAATATAAGCTTCCTCCAGTAGAAGTTAAAAACGCATTTGTAAGCAGAGTCGCAAATTTATGATTACGAGTTTGTTGTAAATAATGAATTCCTAATTCTTCCTTTAATTGGATACCGTAATTAAAATTGTTAATTCTTAACAAATAATTTTGTGAACTAATTGCAGTCTCCAATTTTTTTAATTGCGAATTAAGTAAAGAATATTTTTTATTTTTTATTTTCAAAATTCGCTGCTGAAGACTCACTTTAGTATTGCTAAATTGAATAAAACCAGTGTAGTGATTTAAAAGTTTTGTTCTAAAAATCGAATTATTTTTATTTATTTTATAATCAGAATAAAAATTTAAAAATGAATTTAATGGACTATTATAAAGTTGACCCGCTAAAATCCAAATTAATTTATTATTATTTAATAAATTCAATTTTTGTTTTAATCGAGGAATAAAAATTTCACCACATGTATCACTCAAAATCGGTTTAATTTCCGTTTTAATTTGTTTATTTTGATTAATTAATTCACCGATAACAGTATCTTTTAACACATATTGATTATTTTTTGGAAATAGAATGGTATTTCGTACGACATCAATCTTAACTAGTTTTATATTTTTCTGGAATGGAATTAAAACTAATGAACCTGAATTTTTCGTAACTAAAACATCTTCCCCTCGATTTGTTCGTAAAATAACAGTTTTTAAGAATTTATAAAATTGAATCGTTCCATCTAACGGACTAATAATTTGTTGACGCGCTTCTGAAGTAAAAATTCCTCCAGTATGAAAAGTTCGCATTGTTAATTGTGTCCCAGGTTCACCAATAGATTGACCTGCAAGAATTCCAATTGCTTCTCCAATATCAACTAAATTTTCAGTCGCTAAATCCCATCCATAACATTTTTGACAAATAGCTCTATATAATCTACAGATTAAAGGCGATCTAACATAAATTTTCGTTATATTGTGTGTTTTAAATTTTTTAATTAAAGTTGGGGTAATTTGAGTATTTTTTTTTGCGATTATTTGGTTTGTCATTTCATCAAAAATAGAATGTGTTAAAACACGCCCTAAAGTTTTTTGATAAATTTGATCAACATTTTTCAAATTAGTTTTAGAAATAGAGAAAATAAAGGATTGATCTGTTAAACAATCTTTTTCGCGAATTAAGATATCTTGAGCAACATCAATTAGTCGACGCGTTAAATAACCGGAATTCGCGGTCTTTAATGCTGTATCTACAATACCTTTTCGTGCACCATAACCAGACATTAAATAATCAGTAATTGTTAAACCTTCGCGAAAATTTTTCTTAATTGGTAAATTCATAATTTGACCACTGGGATCTGACATCAAGCCCCGCATACCTACTAATTGACGAACTTGGGATAAATTACCTCGAGCTCCCGAAAAAGCCATAATATAAACTGAATTTAAAGGATCATAATTTTTAAAATAATAAATAATTTGATCCTTTAATGATTCACTAGTAAGACTCCAAGTATCAATAATTTTTTGAAAACGTTCAACGTCTGTAAGTTTCCCTTTTAGATAAAGCTTTTCAGAATTTAAAATTTCTTCATTCGCTTTTTCAAGCATCATATTTTTAACAAATGGAATTTTTAAATCTTCAATACTAATAGAAATCCCAGCTTGACTTGCATATTTAAAACCTAAGTATTTTAATTCATCAGCTAATGAACAAGCTTGCATGGAATCATAATTTGTAAAACTCCAAGCTAATATCTCACGTAACTGTTTTTTGCCGATTAAAGTATTTTGATAAGTATAATTTTTCATAAAATATATGTTATCGTTTCTTATTTTAATTTATAAAAAATTTAAAGTTTTTTGAATAGTATAGTTTAATAGAACCCGACCCGTAGTAGTTTTTAAATATTGGACAATAATTTCATCGTCACTATTTTTCCTTATCTGACTATTTTCATAGTATTCAATAGTACTATTATCTTGTAATTTAATTGTTTTAATCGGATCAGAAGTTTCAAAAACTGTATCAGTACTACTATATCGGACCCAAATTAAACTGTGAATTTCAAGTTTATTTTGTTGATACGCTAACATAACATCATCTAAATTTCCAAAATAATGACTTGAGCCTAATAATCCTTGAATATTATTAACTGTTAAATAATAACATCCTAAAACCATATCTTGACTTGGCATAATAATGGGTTCACCATTCGCTGGAGATAAAAAATTATACGGAGCTAACATTAACATATAACATTCTGCTTGAGCCTCTACAGATAATGGAATATGAACAGCCATTTGATCTCCATCAAAATCTGCGTTGAAAGCTGAACAAACTAATGGATGTAATTTAATAGCACGACCTTGAACTAAAATTGGTTCAAAAGCTTGAATTCCTAAACGATGTAAGGTTGGTGCTCGATTTAAAAAAATGGGATGATTTGCTAAAATTTTCTCTAAGACGGGTTCAATTATTAACTCTTTTTGTTGAATTAAATTTTTAGCAATTTTCATATTGTTAGCTAAACCTTGATTGATTAATTCACGGATTACAAATGGTTGAAATAATTCAATCGCCATTTCATACGGTAATCCACATTGATTTAATTTTAGACTTGGACCAACTACAATAACTGAACGACCAGAATAATCAACACGTTTTCCTAATAAATTTTGACGAAAACGTCCGTGTTTCCCTTTAATAATATCAGACAATGATTTTAATGGACGATTATTTGCACTTAAAGCAATTTTACCCCGTTTTCCATTATCAATTAAAGTATCAACGGCTTCTTGTAATAAACGTTTTTCATTTCGAATAATTAATTGCGGAGCATCAATTTCGAGTAACCGAAGTAATCGATTATTGCGAGTAATAATACGTCTATATAACTCATTCAAATCAGATGTTGCAAATCGACCACCTTCTAATTGGATCATTGGTCGAAGAGCGGGTGGAATAACAGGGAGAATAGATAGAATCATCCATGAAGGACGTGAACCAGTTCCTATTAAATTTTCAAGAATCCGGATTCGTTTAATAGCCTGTTCCCGTAATTTATAAATACGTTGTTGTTCCCATTTTCTAAACCATTTAGCTCTATCATAAAAAGGCTTTTCCTTATTTAAAACTTTTGTACATACTAAAACAAAGGAGCGGGTTCGAAAGATTTCTGATTTGAGATTTAATTTCTCTAATTCTCGTTTTATTAATGGAGCTCCAATTAAAAAATTGGGGGTCGCACGAAGTAAATATTTTGGTGTACTGTACCGTCGATTTTGCGGCTTGGGATAAGGTTTTAATGGATAACCACTATAACCCAGTTCTCGACTTCGTCTATACTGTTGTAAATCCCAGTGTAACCCATAAAATGAAATTTCATCTTCAGCAATAAAATACGCTAATGAAGCTAATTTAATACGTTTTATCCGTTCATCCCATAAATCTACTACAGTAGAAGTTGTTAATTTTAAGCCTTCGCACTTTAAACACTTTTCTGAATGAGCTGTATAAGTTGTATTTAATAATTTCTCTGACTCTTCAATTTCTAAAAGAAGAGCCATAAAGTTCGGTCGACTATTAATATACCAAACATGTGTAACGGGATAAATTAAATTAATATAGCCCATTCGATGACGGCGTACCCGAGATTCTGTTAATTCTACTCCACAGCGTTCACAAATTAAACCGTCATAACGCACCCGTTTATATTTCCCACAAGCACATTCTAAACTTTTACTTGGTCCAAAAATTCTCTCACAAAATAACCCATCCATCTCAGGTTTAAATGTTCGATAATTGATAGTTTCTGATTTTTGAACTTCTCCAACGAATTGTCCATTCGGTAATCTGCGATTTGACCATTGTAAAATTCGAAATGGAGATGCTAATTTAATTTTTATATAATTAAATTCTTTTGTTGATTGTATCATAATTATTAAAATGAGATATCATTTATATTTGAGGTTGGTGAAAATGTTTTCGATAAAGCTTTATATTTTTCAATTAAATTAACTTCAACTTCATATCCTTTTAATGAACTAAATTTCTCAATTCGATACGTACTCATGTCTAATCCAATTGATCGTAATTCTTGTAATAAAACTTTAAAAGATTCAGGAATTCCAAATTTTGGAATTTGTTGCCCTTTAACGATAGCATTCAAAGTTTCATTCCGACCTTGCATATCATCGGATTTAATTGTTAAAAGTTCTTTTAAAGTAAAAGCCGCACCAAACCCTTCTAAAGCCCAAACTTCCATTTCTCCAAAACGTTGACCTCCATGTTGAGCTTTTCCTCGTAATGGTTGTTGAGTAATTAAAGAATAAGGACCAGTTGCTCTGGCGTGCATTTTATCATCCACTAAATGAATTAATTTTAACATGTAAGCTGTACCAACAGTGATCGGATTTTCAAATTCTTTTCCAGTTCGACCATCTAAGAGAACCATTTTACCTGGTGCATAAGGGTTAAATAACCAACTTTCATTTCGTTTAATCGACGCTTGACGAAGTTTTTTATTAATTAAAATACGTGACATTTCTAAGCCATACATTTCATCAAATGGTAAAATTTTAAAGCGTACATTTAATTTATCCCCGGCTAAGCCTAATAAACATTCATATAATTGTCCAACATTCATTCGTGACGGCACGCCTAAAGGATTTAGAATAATATCAACTGGAGTTCCATCTGGTAAAAATGGCATATCTTGTCGAGCTAAAATTCGAGAAATAATCCCTTTGTTACCATGACGACCAGCAATTTTATCACCGACTTGAATTTTTCGAATTTGTGCAATAAATACATAAATCTTTTCAAATTTATAAGTCAATTTTGTTCTTCGATTAAACGTAACTGTTTCAATTACTCGCCCATATTCACCATCAGGCATTCTATATGAATTATCTTTAACACCTTTAGCTTTTGCACCAAAAATGGCTCGTAATAATTTAGACTCAGGTAATTGTTCTGATGTATTATTTGAAATAACTTTCCCAACTAAAATATCACCTGGTTTTACAAATGTTCCAACAGTAACAATCCCATCATCATTTAAATGTTTTATCTCAGAAAGACTAAGATTTGGAATCAATTTCATCGTTTGTTCAGATCTTTCAGAGTTACGATCAATTTCAATTTTATACCGTTCAATATGAATAGAGGTAAAAATATCATCATAAACTAAACGTTCACTTATTAAAATCGCATCCTCAAAATTATAACCTTGCCATGGCATATACGCAACTAGAACATTTTGACCTAAAGCTAGTTCACTTTGAGTAATTGCAGGACCATCAGTTAGAATTTGACCTGATTTAATTTTTTCCCCTTTCCAAACAATTGGTCGATGATTAATGCAAGTTTGTTGATTAGAACGTAAATATTTTTGTAATTTGTAAATAATTTTCTTTCCAAATTGATCCTTGATAATAATTTTATTAGCTGTTACAGAATGAATGATTCCTGAAACTTGAGCATTTAGGGTCATACCTGAATCAATTGCAATCTGATTTTCTAAGCCTGTTCCAACAATCGGTTTTTGAGGGAAAATTAATGGAACAGATTGACGTTGCATATTAGAACCCATTAAAGCACGGTTTGCATCATCATGTTCAAAAAATGGGATTAAAGAAGCTGCAACAGAAACAACTTGAATTGTCGAGATTGCAATAAAATCAACTTCAGATGGAGTTACATTTATAAAATCTTGTTTATAACGAACCGGGATTAAATTTCGAATTAAATAGTTTTCGTCATTGGTTGCGATATCAGCTGGTGCAATTTTATATAAATCTTCGATATCGGCAGTTAAATAAATTGGATTACCTGTTTTTATTACTTTACCGTTAATGACGCGCCAAAATGGAGTTTCTAAGAATCCTAATTTATTAACGCGTGCACACGTCGTTAAAGAAGCAATTAATCCAACATTTTGGCCTTCAGGAGTTTCAATTGGACAAATTCGCCCATAATGACTAGGATGAATATCACGAACTGCAAAACTAATTCGATCACGATCAAAGCCACCTGGACCTAATCCACTAATTCGACGTCGATGAGTTAACGAAGATAATGGATTTGTTTGATCTAAATATTGAGATAATTGACTTGAACCAAAAAATTCACGAATTGTCGCATTTACAATATTAAAACTTAATAAATAACCCGATTCAACTTTATTTGTTTGATTTCGTAATTTTCGGCCTAAGCGTTGGAATCCTATTCTAAATAAATTTTGTAATAATTCTCCAATAGATCGGACCCGACGATTTTTTAGATGATCGATATCATCTTGAACCGATTTTGAAATTGTAAAATTAATTAATCGATCGATAATTGCAAAAATATCCTCATACGTAATAATTTGTAAACGTTCACTTAAATTTAAATTTAAACGATTATTTATTTTTAATCGTCCAACACGTCCTAAACGATAATAATTTGGGTCGAAAATTTGTGAAAATTCGGAAATATTTTTAAAATAATGTAATTTTAAATCAAATCGTGAAATGGGTTGTCCAAAATTTTTCGAATTTATTAATAATGGTTGGTTAAAGTAAAAAAAATCAGAATATTGTAAATTTTGATAAATTTCCAAATCTGTTAATCCCATTTCTTTTAATAAATAAATAACAGGTTTTTGATTTAATTTATCGAGTTGAATTATTACTTCATCTTCTTGATTTTTAATTGGATATTTATACGGATTAATTTTTGTATTTTTTTGAAAGCCAAAGCGAATCCATGAGCCATACTCAGGTATTAATGTTGCGGTATAAAAGTCTTTTTCTTGATATTTTGTATGATAACTTGTTTTAATTTCGTGTTCTTTTCGATAAAGTAATAATTGAGTTTTTGTTTTTAAATATTTATGACGTTCAGGTTTATATGGAAAATTATCTTTTCGAAAAATATATTTTAATTGTTCCTTTAAACTATTAGAAAAATATAAGGTAGGACGTAATTTAGCAAATTCAATTAAGCTTGAAATACTATTAACTTTAGTAATAGTTCTTTTAAGATTTGTTCTAAATAATTTAAAGCCATTTTTTTCATTAAACCAATTTACAGTTGGGGTTGTAGTTAAAACAATTTTTGAATTGAATTTAAATTGTAAACTTAACTGAGCCGTAAATATTCTTTGAGTATAAAATTGAATAACTTTTTGTAATTGAGATTCGGATAAATCAAATTTAGTTTGAATTGATGCGAATGTTTTCAAATTAACTAAAGTTTGGCTTGATTCATTAAATTGTATAAGCTGGTCTTTAATTAAAAGTTGTAATAAAAATTGGAACGATTTTAACATATAGTGAAGTTCTTGTCCTTGTGATCTAGGTTTGGAACTCCCAAGTTTACTTTGTAATCGTAACCATTTTAAAAAAATTTGAATTAGTTTCACTTTTGAGTGTAACTTTAAATTTTGAGAAATTAATCGATAAAATTTAAAAGATTGGAAAAAAGAAAAAACAGAATTTTTAGTGGTTTCGTTTAAATATTTGATCGAATAATAATAAATAGAGTTTGTATCCCAAGTGGAAAGAAGTTTAGGTCGTTTTTTAATTTTATTTTGTTTTAAAGTTGGTACTGCAAAAAAAAGATCAAATTCTGAAATAAAAACTTCACCTGCTGGTAAAAAAGAATGTAATTTATGGATATCTGTTGATAATTTTCGTTGGAATTGGTTTTGAAGTTTTTGATTTTTATTTTTTTCAAAATAAATTCCGGGACTTCGAATAATTTGACTAACAATTACTCGTTCACATCCATTTATAATAAAAGTTGCATAAGTAGTCATTAAAGGTAGAGTAATAATCGGAAACTGGTTTTGATACCGAATACTATTAATTACCTTATTTCGAACTTCTATTGGAATAACTAATTGTGCTCGATAGTTGCCACTATATTTTCGCGCAATTAATAAGCTATAGGGTGGTTTAATTAAACTATATTCTTCACCGAACATTAAATATTCAGTATTTTGACTAAAATCGTGAATTTTAGAAAATAATGCTAATTCTTCATTTAACCCTTGGGTAATAAACCAACAAAAACTTACACGTTGCATTGCTAAAAAATCTGGAAGAGCATTAATATAATTCATTGTTTTCTTCATAACGTTTATTAGTGAATCAAAGAAGTCGTTTGGTTCATATCTTTCCTAAAAAAAATAACGGAAATTTCAAAAGGGTTAAGAAAATTTAAAATTTTCTTAACTAAACTAAGCTTTTAAAAAATTAAATAACTTTTCATTAAACATTTTAAAAAGTGGATCTAGAATTTTAAGCTGTTTTTAAATAAAGAGCTAATTTTGCTTTCTTTCGTGCTGCAGTATTTTTGTGGAAAATCTTTTTCTTTGTTCCTTTATCTAAAATACTATAAATAGAATTGAGGATTTTTTGAACTTTTTCTTTATCTTCTAACTTTTGAGAAGTTTTATAAAGTTCCAAAGTTTCAAAAAATAATTTGATTAATGTTCGCGTTGATGTTTTGTAATATTTATTCTGTAAACGATTTCGATTATTAATCCCAATACGCTTTTGTGCCGATTTACTATTAGCCATATGTTTAAAAATTTAAATAATTATTTATAAATGAATGTTTAATGTAATATAGTATATTTATTTGAAAATTAAAAGTTTTTGAAGAAAAAATTTTTAAAATAAGATTAAACCTTGATAAGATAAAAAATTTTAGGCAATATAATACTTAAAATTATTAAGGTCTAATTTCTATGGCAAAAAATAAAGGTACTCGAATTTTAATAACTTTAGAATGTACTGAATGTAGGTCAAATTTAAATAAACGTTCACCAGGTGTTTCACGATATACAACTCAAAAAAATCGTCGAAATAATCCAGAACGATTAGAATTAAAAAAATATTGTCCACATTGTAATAAACCTACTATTCATAAAGAAATTAAATAACATTCAAATTATGAGATCAAAAAAACAAAAAACATCTCCAATTAGCTTAAATCAAAAAATTGATTACAAAGATATTGATTTATTAACTTTATTTGTTACTGATCAAGGAAAAATTATTCCCCGTCGAGCAAGTGGAGTAACTGTTCAGCAACAACGTAAATTATCAAAAGCGATTAAACGTGCCCGTACTTTAGCCTTGTTTCCGTTTATTGCATCAAATTCAATTTAAAACGAATTAGAGTTATTATTTTAATGTATAATAACTCTAAATATTTATGATTAATTTATAAGGAGACATTTATGGGAAACTTTATTGATAAAACATTTACCGTAATAGCAGATATTTTATTAAAAGTTTTACCAGCAAGCAAACAAGAAAAACAAGCTTTTTCATATTACCGTGCTGGAATGGCAGCTCAAGGACGAGGGCGCTATGCTGAAGCACTTCAAAATTATTATGAAGCGTTACAAGTAGAAGAAGATCCTTATGACCGTAGTTATACACTCTATAATATTGGCTTAATTTATGGAAATACTGGTAAATATACCCAAGCCTTAGAGTTTTATCATCAAGCGTTAGCGTTAAATTCTAATTTGCCCCAAGCGTTAAATAATATTGCTGTAATCTATCATTCGCAAGCCCTTCGAGCTCAAACATTAGAAGAAAATGAATATCTAGAATTATCAAAAGAGTTATTTGACAAAGCTGGAGAATATTGGATTCAAGCACTAAAATTAGCTCCTGATAATTACCCAGGAGCACGTAATTGGTTAAAAGTTACAGGAAGATTATTAGATCAAAATTAAAAAAAAGACTCATGTTTCAAAAAATATTATTCTCTTCAAAATTTCACTAAATTTTGTTGTACAATAATAATAATAATTATTAAGTTTATTAGTCTTTAAAACGGCAGGTAAAATTTCGAAAGTATATTTATTTGAAAATATTTTAATATGTTAAATCAAAATGGTAAAAACTAATTTAAATAAAGGTTACGTTACTCAAATTATTGGTCCTGTATTAGATATTGAATTTCCAGATGGAAGTTTACCTCCTATTTACAGTGCAATCAAAATTGAATTAGAAGATGGAACTTCGACTATCGTTGAGGTACAACAATTATTAGGTGATAATAAAGTTCGTGCTGTATCGATGCGTTCTACTGATGGTTTAAAACGTGGAGTTGAAGCTCTTGATTTAGGCGCACCAATTAGTGTACCTGTTGGAACTCCAACATTAGGCCGTATCTTTAACGTAATCGGAGAACCCGTTGATGAACAAGGTGATGTATCATCTGATGAAACTTTACCAATTCACCGTGAAGCCCCAGCTTTCACTGAATTAGAAACAAAACCATCAATTTTCGAAACAGGTATTAAAGTAGTAGATCTATTAGCACCATACCGTCGAGGTGGTAAAATTGGATTATTTGGTGGTGCTGGAGTAGGTAAAACTGTATTAATTATGGAATTAATTAATAATATCGCAAAAGCACATGGTGGTGTTTCTGTATTTGGTGGTGTAGGTGAACGTACACGTGAAGGTAATGATTTATACGAAGAAATGAAAGAATCAGGAGTTATTAATGAAAATAACTTCGCAGAATCTAAAGTTGCTTTAGTATATGGTCAAATGAATGAACCTCCAGGAGCACGTATGCGTGTAGGTTTAACAGCTCTAACAATGGCTGAATACTTCCGTGATGTAAATAAACAGGATGTATTATTATTCATTGATAATATCTTCCGTTTTACACAGGCAGGTTCAGAAGTTTCAGCTTTATTAGGTCGTATGCCTTCAGCTGTAGGATATCAACCAACATTAGCTACTGAAATGGGTGCATTACAGGAACGTATTACCTCAACAACACAAGGGTCAATTACTTCAATTCAAGCTGTGTATGTACCAGCCGATGATTTAACAGATCCAGCTCCTGCAACAACATTTGCTCATTTAGATGCAACAACAGTATTATCACGTAATTTAGCAGCTAAAGGAATTTATCCAGCAGTAGATCCATTAGATTCTACTTCTACAATGTTACAACCAGGAATCGTAAGTGAGATTCACTACGAAACAGCTGAATCAGTAAAAGAAACATTGCAACGTTATAAAGAATTGCAAGATATTATTGCAATTTTAGGGATTGATGAGTTATCAGAAGAAGATCGTTTAACAGTTGCACGTGCACGAAAAGTAGAACGTTTTTTATCACAACCATTCTTCGTTGCTGAAATTTTCACAGGTTCACCTGGTAAATATGTAAGTTTAGAAGAGACTATTAAAGGTTTTACAATGGTTTTAGGTGGTGAATTAGATGACTTACCTGAACAATCGTTCTACCTTGTAGGTAATATCGATGAAGCAATTGCAAAAGCAGAAACTCTAAAATAAGGAGTAACATATATGGTTATGAACATTCGCGTTCTTACCCCAGATCGAGTAATTTGCTCAACGACTGCAGATGAAGTAGTTTTACCTGGTTTAACCGGTCAAGTCGGGGTATTAGACGGTCATGCAGCATTAATTACAGCTTTAGATACTGGATTATTACGTATAAAACTGGATGAAAAATGGACACCCATTATTTTATGTGGTGGATTAGCTGAAATTGATCGAAATCGAGTAACGGTTTTAGTAAATGATGTAGAAGAACTTATTGATATCGAATTAAGTGACGCTACTCAAGAATTAGAAAAAGCAACTTTAGCTGTTGAAACAGCAGAAACAAGTAAAGCTAAGCTTGATGCTTCTGTTGAATTAAAAAAAGCAACAGCTCGTTTAGAAGCGTTAAATTATTTATCGTAAATAATGAACTTTATTACTTTTTTTAATTAACTAAAAGTGCTTATTTAATAAACAAATTTTAAAAATTTGAGAAATTTTTAAAATTTGTTTAGCATCATAAATAACTAGAATAGTACAAAAATATTTTTTACATGGTGACTAATTCTAATTTTAATTTTTCAGAGAATTCAATTATAACATTAGAACTACCTTTTTCAGAACATATTGAAGAATTACGTCAACGTCTTTTTTTAATATTTGGTATAATTTTATTCTTAACTTGTTTTGCTTTTATTGAAGTCAAAAGTTTAGTTAAAATTTTAGAACTACCGATAAATAATGTAAAATTTTTCCAACTATCCCCAGGAGAATATTTTATTTCAACAATCAAAATCTCATTTTACACAGGATTATTGTTTTCAAGTCCAATTATAATTGGTCAATTAATTTTATTCTTACTACCCGGATTAACGAAAAAAGAAACCAAAGTTATTTTACCATTATTAGTTAGTTCATTAATCTTATTTGGATTAGGATTAGCTTTTTCATACTATACTCTAATACCCGCAGCTTTAAATTTTTTTTTAAATTATAGTGAAGAAGTTCTTGAACCGTTTTGGTCCTTTGACCAATATTTTGAATTTATTCTTGTTTTATTTTATAGTACCGGATTAGCTTTCCAAATTCCAATCCTTCAAATTTTAATAGGGTTATTAAATATTGTTTCACCAAAACAAATGTTAAACGCATGGCGTTACGTTATCCTTGTTTCGACAGTTTTGGGAGCTATTTTAACACCTTCCACTGATCCTTTAACACAATTATTATTATCGCTCGCGATATTATTATTATATTTTTCAGGATTAGGTATCTTGTTTTTAATAAAAAATTAATTTATATAATCGAATATTCATACTTAACAAGTATTTAAATTATGGCAACTAACAAGTTTTTTCAAAGTCTTTTATTTGCTTTAACAATTGCTTTTGGTCTTGGAGTTCAAGAATCAGTTGCATATCCAGTTTTTGCGCAACAAAATTATTCTAATCCTCGTGCAGCAAATGGGAAATTAGCTTGTGCCAATTGCCATTTAAACCAAAAAGCAATTGAAATTGAAGCTCCGCAAGCTGTTCTACCAAATTCAATTTTTGAAGTTGAAATCAAAGTTCCTTATGATACAACAAAACAACAAATTGGTGCAAACGGTAAAAAAGCTGATTTAAATGTTGGTGGAATTTTAATTTTACCTAAAGGGTTTAAATTAGCAGCAAAAAGTCAAATTTCCCCAGAGATTAAAGCAAAAAATAAAGGCGTTTTTATTTCACCTTATAGTACAGAATTTGATAATATTTTTGTTGTTGGTCCTATTGCAGGTAAAACACATCAAGAATTACTTTTCCCTGTAGTTGCACCGGATCCAGAAAAAGATGCAGATGTTAAATACTTAACATATCCATTTTATGCAGGTGGAAATCGTGGCCGTGGCCAAGTTTACCCTACAGGTGAGAAGAGTAATGTCAATGTATTTGGAGCAACACAAAATGGTCAAATCAGTGAAATTACAACTTCTGAAAAAGGAGAAACGACAGTTACAATCTTAAATGCGAATGGTACAACAACTTCACAAATCATTCCAGCAGGATTAAATGTAATTGTAAAATCTGGTGATATTGTACAAGCAGACCAGGCTTTAAATAGTGATCCAAACGTAGGTGGCTTTGGACAAGAAGAATCAGAAATTGTATTACAAAATCCGATTCGAATTATTGGTTATCTAGCTTTTTGTTTCTGTGCGTTATTAACGCAAATCTTATTAGTTTTAAAGAAAAAACAATTTGAGAAAGTTCAAGCGGCAGAGCTTAACTTCTAATTTTACTAAAATAATAAGGAATGACTTAAAAATATTGGTCATTCCTCAATTTTTTTAATTAATATAATTCATCCTCTTGGTGAACTAAGATTGTGCAATCAGATTTTGGATAAGCAATACATGTTAAAACGAAACCTGCTTCTACTTGATCATCATCTAAGAAAGTTTGTTCTGATTGATCAATTTCACCAGCAGTTACTTTACCTGCACAAGTTGAACAAGCACCAGCACGACATGAATATGGTAATTCAATACCTTCTTCTTCAGCTGCATCTAAAACAAATACATCATCATTACAATCGATTGTTGTATCAATATCATGCTCTTCACTTAATAATGTCACTTTGTAAGTAACCATATAACTCCTTAATATAAATAATTATAAAGTATTGTAAATAATTATAAAGTAAACTGTCAAACCAATATTTTTAGAAGTACTTTAATAACTTATATTATACAACGGAAATTTGCTACAAATAAAAATTTTTTCCTTAAATTTATAATAAATTACAATATTCTTAGAATGTTTGTTTTAATCGACTTGCTTTTCCTTTTAATTTTCTTAAATAATAAAGTTTTGCACGTCTTACTTTTGAAGACCGTAAAACAGTAATAGAATCAATTTTTGGCGAATGAATTAAGAAAATTCGTTCGACGCCAATGCCTTGTAACGTTTTTCGAACAGTAATTGTTGTATTAAGTGAACTATTTTTTTTTGCAATAATAGTCCCTTCATAAAATTGAACTCGTTCTTTATTTCCTTCAATGATTTTAACTCCTACCTTAATATTATCACCAATTTTAAGCGTTGGAAGATCGGATTTCAAGAAATTCTTTTCTACCTTAGTAATTGTTTCGTAAATATTTAATTTAGACATGAATTCTGAATATTAAATGTAATTATTTGTTATTAGTAATCTTACAATTAGAATTAAAAAAAAACAATATTAAAATTCCTTGTATCAGTATGCATCCGACTGGGTTCGAACCAGTGACGTTCCAGAGGAAAACGGATTATGAGTCCGGTGCCTTCAACCACTCGGCCACGAATGCAAAAGAAAAAGTTGGAGTTGATGGGACTTGAACCCATGTCCATTTAAAAATGTTTACTAAATTTATTCACAGGCATAGTTCTATTGAACACAAGATTTATTTGTATAAGTCTAAACTATTGCACCTAAAGTTGTCTAGGAATAGTGAAACAATTATTTTAATTACAATTTTGTACTAAGCAAATTGTAAACGATTTGCTTGGATTCTTTGCATTTTACTAGTTAAAAATGCGGTAAACGATAAAATTAAATTTTTAGCAGTTATTTTCAAATTATATGTTTTTAACGAAGAATATCGCTCCGACCTGATTCCTTTTGTAATTAATTTTAAATGTCGAAACCAAAGCAACCCCAGCTTAAAATTTTAAAAATATAAGCATGAAGGGAATCGAACCCTTGACTTTCAGAATCGGAATCTGATGCTCTATCCACTGAGCTACATGCTTTTATTTATAGAAATTTTAATTTTTTCAAAAAGTAAGGAATATTACTTTTTGAAAAAATAATACTAAAACTTATTTTAGTAATAAATTTTACCACCACCCCATTTTTCAGTAACAATTTTTGGTTGTAATAAAATATGACCAGCCATTGCATATAAATCTTCATCTGTTACTGAACGCATACGAGGATAAATATCTGCACTTTTAATACTTGGATGTACTTCCGCGATTGAATCTACACCATCATATGATGTTGGATTTTTTAAATAATCAATTAATGCATCAATATTATCACGACGTGGAGTTGCCAGACTTAACGCTTCTGGATCTAAACCAACGTTTGGGTTTGTTTTACTAATACCACCAACGTGACATGCCCCACATGTTGCGTTAAATAAACGTTTTCCACGTTTAACTTGTTCAGGTGTTAAAACAACCGTGTTTCCTGATGAATCTTTAACAACTGTTCGTGTTGCTTCGTCTAAATCAATTGCTGATGCAGTTGTAACAAAGAAACTGAAAAGAGAAATTATTACAATTGAAGAGACTTGTGAAAATTTTTTAAACATAATTTAAGAAAACTATTTCTAAACTTGAAACCAAGATGTTAAAAGACTGCGAATTTAGGTTTTTTTATTTTTTACTTTTGCTAGATTAGCAATTAACCCTCGTAATCTAATATTTTCCCAACCTGCTACTAAAACAGTTATAATAATAAGTACTTGACTAAATAAAAGGATTGGATCTAATCGCCATCCGTGAACCATTAAAATACAGCTATATAAAAATCCAATAGTTGCAAAGAAAATATCTTCATCTCTGGCTACTTCAGGCTTTACATTTCGAAGAAAATATAAAATTAAAACTCCAAAACTTACAATAATTCCTAAAAAAATATTTGGACCGAAACTAATATTGATCATCTGACTCTATGTTTTATTGAATGTAGCCTAAAATAAAATTAACTAAAAACCACCAAATTAGATACATTTATTTAACGCCCCTTAAATTTTACGCGCGTGTAATTCGATCACTTTTACTAATAATTACTAATGCAATACCGATTGCAAGAACAACAATACCGCCTGAAACTAGACTCGAAATAAAATTCGCTAATGAAGCTGTCATATATAAAATTCCTTTTTATTTACATACTAATAAAATTTAAAATAGTAAGATTGACTACACTAACTATTGTATCAATTTTTACAAAAAAATATAACTAATATTATAATTTTAATCATAAAAATACAAAACTCAACGAAAAAATAAAAGTGATATAGGTTTAATACTAATTTTAAAAAACTATTCTGAGCTGCTATCTTACGATTCTGACCCGATAAATAGTATGAAAAATTATATTAAAACCTATACCAAAATAATACTACTAAAGTTTTGAAAAAGAATCAAGGTTTAAAGTTTTTTTGTCTATTGCAAATTTAATATAGGTTTGGTAGAATATTTTTAAGAAGCCCGGATAGCTCAGTTGGTAGAGCAGTGGATTGAAGATCCTCGTGTCACCAGTTCGAATCTGGTTCTGGGCATTACGTTAGTCACTATTAGACCATGGTAAAAATTTGGTAGTATTCGAATCAAAAATTAATTTGATGTTACCTGTTGGGCCATTTCTATGTTTAGCAATAATTAATTCGCGTGTCTCAATATCCATTGAAACGGTTTTATTTTTATATAATAATAAAATTAAATCAGCATCTTGTTCGATTGAGCCACTTTCGCGTAAATCGGACAACATTGGTTTTTGATCTATACGTGTTTCCACGTTTCGACTTAATTGAGATAATGCGATAATAGGAACCTTAAAGTCACGAGCCAAATTTTTTAATTCACGAGTAATTTGGGATAATTCTTGGGTTCTATTTTCGTTTTTTGACGTTGAATTAGTAAGTAATTGAAGATAATCAATGATAATTAAACCAAGATTTGGTTGATCAAAAATAACTGCCTTTAACTTTGTTCGAAGATCATGAAGAGACAAACTAGAATTATCTTCAAATAATACGGGTAATTTAGCTAAAATTTTTATTGTTTGATTTAATTTAATCCAATCACTTTGAGATAATTTTCCATTTTTTAATGAAAGTTGATTTATATTTGTTTCAAGGGATAATAAACGATACATAATTTGTTCACGCGACATTTCTAAACTAAAAAATACTATAGGAACGTTTGTTCGTTTGAGAATATTTAGAAGTATATTTAAACTTAATGCTGTTTTTCCTAAAGAGGGTCGACCCGCAATAATAATTAAATCTGATTTTTGAAAACCTTGAGTTAGATTATCTAAATCCTGAAAGCCTGAAGGTAAGCCAGGTAAACTCGGGTTTAAAAATTTTTGTTTTAAATCTTTAAAAATTTTGTTTAATAAGTCAGTAGTTGTTGACGTAGGTTTTATAAATGTTTGATGATTTAATCTAAAAAGCTCTTCGTCTAAATTTTGTAATAATTGTTCTAAAGGAAAATTCGTACTATAACTCATATTAATTATTTTATAACCAAGTTTAATTAATGAACGTCTAAAAAATTTGTCTTTAACTAAACAAATATAATCTTCAAGATAAATTAAGTTAGGAATTTGATTACTTAGTTCAAGTAAAACATGAATCCCACCAACTTTTTTAAGTAATCCATTTTGTTGTAAAAATATGGTTACAGATAAAACATCAATTAAAAATTTATTTTTATACATTAAGATGATTGTTCTATAAATTTCTTGATGATTTCTAAAATAAAAAGCTTCCGGTGGTACGGTTTTAATCGTTGTTTCAATCGCTTCTAAATTTCCTAATAAACAGCTCAATAACATTTTTTCTGCTAAAAAATTATGAGGTAAATATGAGTCATGTAAGGATTGAGTTTTATGCATTTTTGTAATTTGTCCAAAAGTTTAAAATAATTTAAAAGATTAATAGGTTGTAATTTTCTAATATTATACTTATAGTATGTACAAAGCGTCCTTAGTTCAGTTGGTAGAACGCTAGTCTCCAAAATTAGATGTCGAGGGTTCGAGTCCTTCAGGACGCGTTTCTCTTTTAAAAGAGGTTGTGTGTGAACAAATAGAATTTAAATATTTAAAAGATTTTTTATTAGAATTTTTATGGTTCTAATTTCGTCAAAAAGAACCAGTTCTCCGAGATCCCTTTAGAACCTTAAACTTTTTGTAAAAATTTTTTCTTGAACTATATTATTAAATTTTTATGGCTAAGAAAATTACAGCGTTAATTAAACTTGCATTACCTGCAGGGAAAGCAACACCGGCACCACCAGTTGGTCCAGCTCTTGGACAACACGGGGTTAACATTGCAGCATTTTGTAAAGAATATAATGCTAAAACCAATGATAAAGCTGGATTAGTGATTCCTGTTGAAATTTCAGTTTATGAAGATCGCAGTTATACATTTATCTTAAAGACACCCCCAGCATCGGTTTTATTAGTAAATGCAGCAAAAATTAAAAAAGGTTCGTCAACTCCGAATCGAGTAAGTGTTGGCTCAATAACAAAAGCTCAATTAGAAGAAATTGCAAACATTAAATTACCCGATTTAAATACTACAAAAATTAGTAGTGCCATGAAAATTGTTGAAGGAACAGCTCGAAATATGGGTATCTCCATTGTCGATTAAAATAAAATTAAATAAATTTTTAGTGGAGACTTTTATGCGAAAATTATCGCGACGTCACAAAGAAAATAGCGAAAAAACTCAAAATAAAATTTATCAAACTTTAGACGAAGCAATTCAAATTCTGCAAGAGACAGCTAATACAAAATTTGTTGAAAGTGTGGAATTACATGCCAATTTGAATATTGATCCCAAATATGCAGATCAACAATTACGGACAACAGTTACATTACCTCATGGTATTGGCAAACAAATCATAATTGCAGTTCTAACAAATGATGAAAATTTTGAAGAGGCCAAATCTGCTGGTGCAGATATTGTTGGGAATACTGAGTTAATTGAAGACATTACCAATGGTAACATTACTTTTGATCTATTAATCGCAACACCAAATATGATGCCAAAATTAGCAAAATTAGGTAGAGTGTTAGGTCCAAAAGGATTAATGCCTTCACCCAAGTCAGGGACAGTTAGTAATACTCTAACTGCAACGTTAACAGAATTTAAAAAAGGAAAATTTGAATATAAAGCCGATAAAACTGGCGTAGTTCACGTTAACTTTGGTAAATCAAATTTTAATCCTCCTCAATTAATTGAAAATTTACAAGCTTTGTATAATTCAATTGAAAAAAATCGTCCCGCTGGTGTAAAAGGTAAATACTTTAAAAGCGCATTTATTTGCACAAGTATGGGTCCATCTATTAAATTAGATCTAAATATGTTTGTTTAATTTCTTTTAAATAAACACTATAACTTTAAAATAATTATTAAAAAACTATTATGTCGGATAAAATTAATCAAATTATTGAAGAATTAAAAACATTAACTTTATTAGAAGCATCAGAATTAGTTGCTCAAATCGAAGAAACATTTGGAGTAGATGCATCAGCTGCAGCTGGTGGTGCTGTTGTTATGGCGGCTGCTGGTCCTGCAGAAGAAGTTGAAGAGAAAACAGAATTTGATATTAGTTTAGATGAAGTACCTGCTGATAAGAAAATTGCTGTCTTAAAAATTGTTCGTGGTATTACAGGTCTAGGACTAAAAGAAGCGAAAGAATTAGTAGAATCGGCACCAAAAGTAATTCAAGAAGGTATTGCAAAAGATGCAGCTGAAGATGCGAAAAAACAAATTGAAGACGCTGGTGGTAAAGTATCATTAAAATAAAATTATTTTAATTAAAGAGAATTCAAGAAAATTTTGAATCTCAGTTATGACTTTGTCAATTAAAGAATTTTTTAATTGACAAAGTTATAAGAAATATGGTATAATTACTCTTAAGTGAATTTATAAAGGTTTAAAAAAAAAATTATTTTCGAAACGCGGAGTAGAGCAGCCTGGTAGCTCGTTGGGCTCATAACCCGAAGGTCAATGGTTCAAATCCATTCTCCGCTAGAAATTATAATAACTTTGATAAAAAACCATTTTTTTATTAAAATTATATATTGAACATTAAACATCTTATAAAGTTTTACATATGACATTAAATTTACAAACACCTTTTCCAACATTCGGTGGAAGCACTGGAGGTTGGTTACGTTCAGCCGAAGTTGAAGAAAAATATGCTATTACCTGGACTAGTGGGAAAGAACAAATTTTTGAAATGCCTACCGGTGGTGCAGCTATTATGCGGAATGGTGAAAACTTATTGTACTTAGCACGTAAAGAACAGTGTTTAGCATTAGGTACACAATTGCGAACTTTTAAAATTAATAACTATAAAATTTATCGAATTTTCCCGAGTGGTGAGGTTCAATATTTGCATCCTAAAGATGGAGTTTTCCCTGAAAAAGTTAATCCAGGTCGGGTTTCAGTAAATAGTAGAGATTTCTCAATTGGAAAGAATCCAGAGGCAGCTTCAATTAAATTTAGTGGAGTAACAACCTACAATACCTAAGATTAGTTTATAACTAATCTTTTTGGCGAGATGGCAGAGTTGGTCGATTGCGTCTGATTTGAAATCAGATGAACCTTTGCGGGTTCCGTGGGTTCGAATCCCACTCTCGCCTTTTATATAAAAAATCAAAATATTGCTTAAATGTGTTAAATACTGTCAAAGTTTTTTTATGAGTAAAGTTTATGATTGGTTTGAAGAACGTTTAGAGGTTCAAGCCATTGCAGATGATATTTCAAGTAAATATGTACCACCTCATGTAAATATTTTTTACTGTTTTGGTGGTTTAGTTTTAACTTGTTTCTTAATTCAAGTTGCAACTGGGTTTGCTATGACATTCTATTATCGACCAAGTGTTGTTGATGCATTTGCATCAGTAGAATATATTATGACAAGTGTCAATTTTGGATGGTTAATTAGATCACTTCATCGCTGGTCAGCTAGTATGATGGTCTTAATGTTAGTCTTACATGTATTCCGAGTGTATTTAACAGGTGGATTTAAAAAACCACGTGAATTAACATGGGTAACAGGTGTTATTTTATCTGTTGTTACAGTGTCGTTTGGGGTAACAGGTTATTCATTACCATGGGATCAAGTTGGATTTTGGGCTTGTAAAATTGTAACAGGTGTTCCAGCAGCTGTTCCAATTGTAGGTGAACCATTAGTATTAATTTTACGAGGTGGTGAAAGTGTTGGTCAATCGACCTTAACTCGTTTTTACAGTGCTCATACATTCGTTTTACCATTAGCTGCGGCAGTATTAATGTTAACGCATTTCTTAATGATTCGTAAACAAGGTATTTCGGGCCCATTATAAATAAAAAATAATATAAACAAAAGTTATTATGTCAGTAATTAAAAAACCAGATTTAACTGATCCAAAATTAAGAGCTAAATTAGCGAAAGGTATGGGTCATAATTATTATGGAGAACCTGCATGGCCGAATGATATTTTATATATTTTTCCATTAACTATGTTAGGAATGTTAGCTTGTTGTGTTGGTCTATCGGTTTTAGCTCCTACACAAATGGGTGAACCAGCAGATCCGTTCAATACTCCTTTAGAAATTTTACCAGAATGGTATTTCTTCCCAACTTTCAATTTATTACGTGTTTTACCAAATAAATTATTAGGGGTATTAGCAATGGCTGCAGTACCTGCAGGTTTAATCACAGTTCCATTTATTGAAAATGTAAATAAATTCCAAAATCCATTCCGTCGTCCAATTGCAAGTTTATTATTTGTTGTTGGGTTTATCTTTGCAGTTTGGTTTGGAATCGGTGCTTGTGTACCGATTGATAAAGCTGTTTCATTAGGATTTTGGTAAAAATCTAAGGATAAATTCATTATTAGTAAAGTAATACTAATAATGAATTTAACTTTTTTTTAATTATTCATTAAATTCAATTGGAAAGCAATTCCAAAATAAATAATCAGACTAATTACGGTTAAAATATTTAAAAACCTTTGAGCAGAACTAGGAGAGCCTAGTAAATTACTTTTATTTGCGAAACTCGCTAATCCGACATTTTCTTGTGGGATTCGTAAAAAAATAATTCCGATTAGAAAAAGACTTATTAAAATTCCAAGTACTTTTAACATAGTAGAATAGTTAGTAACATTTTTATTCAAGAAACGATCAAACTAATTATTCGTCTATTTCAAATATTTCATTAAACACTTTGCCAACTTTATTACCTGAATCAATAGACTCTAATGGATCTTTTCGTAACCGATGACGTAAACATAATGTGATAATTTTAGAAATATCTTCCACAGTTACTTGAGTCCGCCCATTATAAGCAGCATGAGCTTTTGCAGCACGATTTGTTACAATATCACCTCGTAAGCCATCAACATCAAGTTGACTACAAACTTCTGAAATTTTAACTCGTAAATCATAATCAATTTCTACTGTTGGAAGTAATTTTTGAGCTGCAATAATTTTATCACGTAATTCTTGTTGTTGTGATTCATAATTTTCAATCCAAACCATAGGTGTTTGATCAAAAGATGTTCTTTCTTCAACAACTTTTACTCGTAAAATTGGATCTTTCACTGTACGAATTTCAGCATGCATCCCAAATCGATCTAATAATTGTGGACGTAATTCCCCTTCTTCGGGATTACCTGAACCAACAAGTACAAATCTAGCAGGGTGACGAATTGAAATCCCTTCACGTTCGACTGTATTCCAACCTGAAGCAGCTGAATCTAATAAAATATCAACTAAATGATCATCTAATAGATTAACTTCATCTACATATAAAATACCACGATTTGCTTTCGCTAATAAACCAGGTTCAAAGGCTTTAATACCTTCAGTTAATGCTTTTTCAATATCAATAGTCCCACAAACTCGATCTTCAGTTGCACCTAATGGTAAATCTACCATCGGAATTTTAATGAATTCAGTATCAAAAACTTCATTATTTTGTACAGCTAATTTGACGTCATTACCCATTAATTCTAAATCCGATTTATGGGAATTAAAAGGATCATCTTTTACAACTTCAATTTCAGGTAATAAATCTGCAATTGCTCGAATTGTTGTTGATTTTCCAGTTCCTCGATCTCCCATAATCATAACCCCACCAATTTTGGGATCAATAACATTTAATTGTAGAGCAAGTTTCATTTCTTCTTGCCCAACAATTGCTGTAAATGGAAAAACGGGCGTGTTAAATTTTTTTAAATTTTCTGTTACCATATTATTTGATTGATTGTTAATAAAGCAGGTTTTTACTTTTGATTATTTTTAAACTATTTTCAGTTAAAATTTATTATTCATAAAGAGTTGTGCCTAAACGTATAGCTAAAATGGCTGCTAATAAAGCAATCGATAATGCCGTATAAACTTGTGAATCATAAATCATAATAAACTCCTAAATTTGAAATGGAAAATTGGTTAATTCTAAAAAATTTAATATGTTAAATTATAACAAAAACGTTTCTTTAAAATCTACTAATATATAATTGTAGATGAAAGATTAAAAATCACTAAAATTAATTTAAATTTTTATTACCAACTTGATTTAGTTACGCCAGGTAATAAACATTGATGTGCCATTTCGCGGAATACATGTCGTGAAATCCCAAAGTCGCGAAATACTCCACGTGGTCGACCAGTTTTCCAACATCTATTTCGAATTCGAGTTTTCGCGCTATTTCGAGGTAATTTTTGAATTTTTGCGTGAATATCTAATTTTTGAGTAAAATTAGTTTCTTGTTTATACGCATTTAATAACTGCGTTCGTTTAAGTGCATATTTTTTCTCTAAACGAATTCGTTTTTTTTCTCGTTGAATCATACTTTTTTTTGCCATAAAGAAATTTTTTCAATATTATATAAATAGATAACTTCAAAAGATCTTGTAAAGAAGATAAAAAAAAATTAAATTACTAATCATCTTTTGTTAGAATCCATTCTACTAAATTTTTTAAAATTAAACAAGTCAAGAAGTTCAAAAATCTATTAATTTTTATTGGTTATAATTAAAAATACTTATTCTAATATTAAATTAATTAATTTTTTCAATCTTTAATTATAATAATGTAGTAGGGAACTTTTCAATAGTTTAATTGTAAGAAAGTCAAAAACCATTATTTATATTAAGGAATCTATTACTATGGCATTACCATGGTATCGTGTTCACACTGTTGTTTTAAATGATCCGGGCCGTTTAATTGCGGTACATTTAATGCATACAGCTTTAGTTGCAGGTTGGGCTGGATCAATGGCTTTATATGAATTAGCTGTTTTTGATCCATCAGATCCCGTTTTAAATCCGATGTGGCGTCAAGGTATGTTTGTTATGCCTTTTATGACTCGTTTAGGTATTACGGATTCTTGGGGTGGTTGGAGTATCACTGGTGAAAGTGTTTCAAATCCAGGTATTTGGAGTTTTGAAGGAGTAGCATTATCACATATTATTTTATCAGGAATGTGTTTCTTAGCTGCTATTTGGCATTGGGTTTACTGGGATTTAGAACTATTCCGTGATCCACGAACAGGTGAACCAGCTTTAGATTTACCAAAAATCTTTGGTATTCATTTATTTTTATCGGGTTTAGCATGTTTTGGTTTTGGAGCATTCCATGTGACAGGATTATTTGGTCCTGGGATTTGGGTTTCTGATGCTTATGGTATTACTGGGAAGGTTCAACCTGTTGCTCCATCATGGGGAGCAGATGGTTTTAATCCATTTAATCCGGGTGGTATCGCTGCTCATCATATTGCCGCTGGTATTTTCGGTATTTTTGCTGGAATTTTCCATTTAACGGTTCGTCCTCCTCAACGATTATACCGTGCTTTACGTATGGGTAATATTGAAACTGTTTTATCAAGTAGTATTGCAGCCGTTTTCTTTGCAGCATTTGTAACGTCTGGTACAATGTGGTATGGTGCAGCAGCAACTCCAATTGAATTATTTGGTCCAACTCGTTATCAATGGGATAGTGGTTACTTCCAACAAGAAATTGAACGTCAGGTTGAAACTTCTGTAAGTGAAGGTTTATCTGAAAGTCAAGCATGGTCACGAATTCCAGATAAATTAGCATTTTATGACTATATTGGAAATAACCCAGCAAAAGGTGGTTTATTCCGTGCTGGTCCAATGGATAAGGGAGATGGAATTGCTGAAGCATGGTTAGGTCATCCAATTTTCCGTGATAAAGAAGGTCGCGAGTTAACTGTACGTCGTATGCCTGCTTTCTTCGAAACATTCCCAGTTATTTTAGTGGATAAAGATGGGATTATTCGTGCTGATATTCCATTCCGTCGTGCTGAATCAAAATACAGTATTGAACAAGTTGGTGTAACAGTTGATTTCTATGGTGGTAAATTAAATGGTCAAACTTTTAAAGATGCTCCAACAGTTAAGAAATTTGCTCGTAAAGCACAATTAGGAGAAGTTTTTGAATTTGATAGAACAAGTTTAGAATCTGATGGTGTATTCCGAAGTAGTCCACGTGGTTGGTATACTTTTGGTCATGCTAATTTCGCATTGTTATTCTTCTTCGGTCATTTATGGCACGGCGGTCGAACAATTTTCCGTGATGTATTTACAGGGATCGGTGCAGAAGTTACTGAACAAGTAGAATTTGGTGCATTCCAAAAACTTGGTGACAAATCAACGAAAAAACAAGGTGCTGTATAAAGGCGAACCTAGTTTTTAAATTTCTTTATATTTAAATAGGATCAAACAATGGAAGCTTTAGTTTATACATTCTTACTTATTGGTACTTTAATGGTAATTTTCTTTGCCGTGTTCTTTAGAGAAACACCTCGAATTATTAGAAAATAAAACCAATTATGGTTTTATTTTCTACTTTAATCTTCATGTTCTTCAAATGGATCACGTAAATTTTTTGACGCTGGTCCAAACGCTGTATAAATAGAATATGTAGTAATTCCTAAAAGTAAACTTGATACAAAAATTACAATAATAGTGGCTGTTTCCATGTTATATAGTATTAAATTTTATATTTTAGTATTATATAACATATTATTCAAAAAATTAATTTATTAAAAATATAAAATATTTTTATGGCATTACGAACAAGATTAGGTGAAATTTTACGTCCATTAAATGCTGAATATGGTAAAGTTGCACCAGGTTGGGGAACAACTCCAATTATGGGTGTAGTAATGGTTGCGTTCTTAGTATTTTTATTAATTATTTTACAAATTTATAATTCATCATTAATTATTGAAAATGTTGACGTAGATTGGGCAAACGGTATTGTATAATACTATAAAAAATAATTTAAAAGGTTGAAATTTCCTTTTAAATTATAAAAATTAAATAAATTAAATATATAGCTATATATATGGATATCATCAGTCTAGGTTGGGCCGGTTTAATGACAATGTTTACGTTTTCATTAGCATTAACTGTTTGGGCTCGAAATGGTTTCTAATTATTTAACTTTTTTGTAATATTTATATTTCAAACTAAAATATTATGGAATTAATCACAGCAATCTTTCCTTTTGCAAATGCAGAAATTCTTAGCACCGCAGCTATTTGTTTCGGTATGACTTTATTCGGTCTTTCATTAGGATTTGCCTTACTAAAAGTGCAAGGCGAATAATCAATTATTTAATAATAATATTTTTGAATATTATTATTAAATATTTTCATTTAAATTATATGTGAATAAAAAACTCTGAAAAAACCCTTTAATCTTTTTTTGTATTTAAAATAAAAATTAACTAATCAACTAATTGAATAAATTTTTATTTATGGTTCTTTAATAATTTTTAATTCGACTTTAATTACCTCAATTGTTGGAATTAACTTAACAGCTTGAAGCGATATTAATAATAAAAAATATAATAATTTAATTCTTTAAAATCGAGATTGACGAGACTCGAACTCGCAACTTCCGCCGTGACAGGGCGGTGCTCTAACCATTGAACTACAATCCCCATTAATGTATTACTTAACCTCAACCAATTATCACTCAAAACATTTTACCTGTCAACTTATTTTACTAAGTTTCTATTATAATTCAGGAGAAACAGGGATTCGAACCCTGGGTACAAAAAATTGTACGATAGATTAGCAATCTATTGCTTTCGACCACTCAGCCATTTCTCCTAGAAGTGCTAAATTAAGAGTTTAATAACCTAGAATTAAAGTAAATGGCTCTGGTGGGATTTGAACCTACGACCTTGGGCTTATGAGTCCCCTGCTCTAACCACTGAGCTACAGAGCCTTATACTAATCCTTTAGTTTTATTTTAACATATTTTAATAAAAATCCTATAGAATTATTTTGAATTAATCATTCATGAAAGTTTCATAGTTAAAAATTTTTTAATCGAAACAAAGTTTGAAAATATTTGGGGTCAAATTCGTATTTTTTATTAAATATCATTTATTATGATATTTAATAAAAAATACCGAAGAAAAAATTCTGTTTTAACTTTAAAACGTTGAAATTTTTTCATCGAATTCTTTTTTAATTTTCGGAGTAAAAAATTAAAAATATAACCCTAACATATCCGGGAAGAACCGATTTAGTTCAATTATAAAACCCGCAGTGAATGTCATCCAAATAGTTAAAAGAACCGGTGCTGTTGATAAATATTTTTGAAAATCTTTCATAAAAAGTTAGTTAAAATGAATGAATATTTTTTTCATTAATTTGTACGATCGTTGAACTGAAAGCATTAACGTGGTGAAACTGACACTTCGTCTTTTGCAGCAACTAAATCTCCACTAATTAATTCTTGCCAAGCGGAAATGGGCCAAATGTAACCAGTTGTCATAATTTTTAAAGCTAATGGAACATTAATGATAATTTCACTTTCAGCGGGATTTTTTGTTGTACTAACGGCACGTATATATTTACGACCAACCCAACCAATCCAACCAGAAATATAAAGGAACCCAAAACCTGGAAGAATAAATTCTGCCGCATGTGTCCATCGACCATCAGCAATTAAATGCGGTAATCCATCAGCTCCACATAATAAATCAGAACGACTATATTTATCAAATCGTACTTTTGTTCTATCAATTTGTTGTTGTAATGCCAATGCTGGAGGTGAATCAGCTTCATATTGTGACATTCGTAATTCTAGTTTTTTGACACTTGTTTTTAAACGTTTCGCAAAAGCTGGTGAATCACTACATTTTGTTAAACCACCAATCTCAGCTGAGGCAGAAGTTGGAGAAAAAATTAATAATGTTGCAAAAAAGAACGTAATTAAATTAAAACGTTTCATTATTCTTAAATTAAAATTTAAACTTGATTAATTGGTAAAAAATTTTAAAGATTTAAAATTACCTACTATATATAATAGTCTAATTAAAAAAAAAAAACTTCAGAAAAAGAATTTTTTCTGAAGTTTTATATTGTGAATATTATTCGAAATCTTTACGATTTGGGTTTCTTGAAGGATCACCTGAAAGAAGTCCAAAAATAAATAAAGAAACAAAAAAGATAACTGTTGTGTAAACCAAAATTTTTAAAGTTAGCATTTAATTTTTCTTAAAAATTCTTTTCAATAATATTAATTATACTAAAATAAAATGATTCTGAACTATTTAATTCAATAAATTTTTTCTATTTTTGATTTCGTTAATTATTTAGAAAACTTTAAGAGTTTTGAAATGCAAATGGATACATTTTTAAAGGAGTTAAAATAATTTGATTTGGTTTTGTTCCCGGATAAACTATTGTTTTGTTGGTTGAAGTAGAAATATAACCTTCGATTAGAATATAATCGTTAAGTTTATAATAATTCTGTATATCCTGGGCTAAATTTCCCCATAAATGAAGAGTAAGAAATTGTTTATTTCGAGATTGTGGTAATTCTGCACGAACAACAGTCATTACTACTTGATTTGAAATCAATTTTTGAAATGGTTTCTCAATAATTTTAACAATCCCACAAAAATAAGTCACATAACCCATATATTTAAATGATTAAATTTTTCTGTTTTTGAACATCTTCGAAATTAATTGAACGTAAACGTTTTAATAATCGAATAAAGTATTCTAAAAAGTAATCATCTAATTGAATAATTTCGTCTGCTTCAATTTTAAATAGTTTATAAAGATCAAATGTCGATTTTGAAAAATTATTCTCAGTATTTAAAATTTCTGAAAATGCTAATCGATCACTAATATTTTGTCCCCATTCAAAAAAACCAAAAATATTACTAACTAATTTTAGAGTGAATAATGGAACTCGTTGAACTTGAGCTTTTTCGCCGGCTAATTGTTCACATAAACTAATAATTTCTGACGACACCCATCCTTTTAATCCACTTAAAAATACGGTTTGATTGGCTGTTTGTGGGATTTGTAATGCTCGCAAACAGAATTTTGCAATATCTTGTGTATCCATATAAGAAATTTGGGTATTTTCATTAGTTACCCAAATAGGTAAATTTTCTAAGATTGGAATTGCATATTGTTCGATTAAACCTTGATAAAATCCAGTTAATCTAAATATTGTATAAGGAATACCTGACGTTTTTAATTTTTGTTCAATTTCATATTTTACTTTCATTAATGGAATAGTATCAAATTGTTCCACATTCTGAGCTGAAAAAAATATAAAACGTTTAATCTTTGCTGCTTTAGCAGCATCAATTAAACATAGTTTCCCATCCCAATCGACTTTTTTTAATGACTCTAATTCATTGGGCCGACTTGTTGAGGCATCAATAATAGCAGTAATACCTTTTAAACAAGGGGGAATAGTTTCGGGACGTGTTAAATCTCCGTAAACTAATTCAACTCCCCATTCTTTTAGAAAACTTGCTTTTCGAAAATTTCGAACTAAACAGCGAACTTGATAACCTTTCGTTAATGCTTGTAAAACAATTTGACGACCTAAAGTTCCTGTTCCTCCTATAATAAGTAGACTCATAATTTAATTTTAATTAATTAAAAATTGAACTTTGTAAAATATCTGCTGCTTCAAGATTAACCAATTCTTTTTTCGTTAAAACTTGACCACGACTATCAAAAATTCGATTTGCTTGACGCATTCGCGCTCGATCTAAAGCATTTTTTAAACTACGCGCATTTGCAAATAATGGTTTTTCTTTTCGTTTTGTAAGATATTGATCTAATGCACCTTCTGCCTCTGGTGTTAATTGATATTGTTGATCATCCAACATAATTTTTGCAATTTGTAATAATTCCGCAGTCGTATAATCAGGAAAATCAATATGATTGGCAATACGTGAAGATAATCCAGGATTTGATTCATAAAATTTATCCATTGGTTCTTTATAACCAGCTAAGATAACAACTAAATCATCACGTTGATTTTCCATAACTTGTAATAAAATTTCAATGGCTTCTGACCCATAATCTCGCTCATTATCTGGTTTGTATAAATAATAAGCTTCATCAATAAATAGTACACCACCCATTGCTTTTTTTAAAACTTCTTTTGTTTTTGGAGCGGTATGACCAATGTATTGACCTACTAAATCATCTCGAGTTACTGTTAAAAGATGCCCTTTTTTAATATACCCTAATTGATATAAAATATCCGCCATTTTTAAACCAACAGTTGTTTTTCCTGTACCAGGACTACCTGTGAATGACATATGTAAACCTGGATTTGCTGATGTAATTCCTAAATTTTGTCTTAATTTATCGATTAATAATAACGCAGCAATTTCGCGAATTCGAGCTTTAACTGGTGCTAATCCAACTAATTCTTCATCTAATAAATTTAAAATTTTAGCAATTTCTGTTTTAGCATACTCTTCTTGTAAGTTAATAGGAGCAGTATTCATAATAATAGTATAGTAAAAAAAATTAATAACTATGTTTTTATATAGAAAACCAGTATTGAAATACATGGTTTTCTAAAATTATCTTAATCTTTAATTTATTTATTGTAGATTAAATGTTGGGATACTTGAAAGACAAATAAAAGCAAATCCTGCACTTCCACATGCACCAACGAAAAAACCTCCTTTAAATTGATCCCAAGCACTTTTTGTTTGTAAATCATTAGTAGCATTTTCTGACTTTTCTTGACTAAATGCAGCTACACCATAAATAGTTAATCCTAAGGTTAAAATAATGATTAAACCAATTGTTGAAAGAAAACCTGCTAATAGACCGATATTGGAATCGCGTAATGGACCTAATTTAACAAATGGACCGATTAAAAAATAACCATGAGCCAGACCAATTTCTAACCCACGTAATAATGGTGTTAAACCAAATCGATATGCCGGTAAATTTTGTAAAATTGCTCTTGTCACTGCTGATGAAGTGATTGGAGTTGCTAAATGACCCACAAATGGATCATCATTATAAGGTTTAATAAAATTAGCCATAAAGTTAATTTAAAAATTAGTTAAATTAATAAGAAAATTTTTTAATTTAAAGAAATATCGTGTTAGTAAAAACTTGAGGAAAATTTTTACCAACCAAAATTTTTATATAGATTACTATATAATATATATTAATATAAAGAAAAATTTTTATAAACTTCATTTAGATAAAATACGAAAGATTTTATGACAATTGCTATAGATTATTTTTTATTAGTAGGATTTTGTTTCGCTCTTACATCAGGATTATTTTTAGGTTTTAAATCAATTAAATTAATTTAACTTTATAACACGTATTTAAATGGAAAACGAAATTCGTCAAGATAAGATTATTGGATCTAGACGGTTTAGTAATTATTTTTGGTCATTCTTTTTACTAATTGGAGGCTTAGGGTTTTTATTAGCTGGATTATCAAGTTATTTAAAAATTAATTTAATCCCTTTTGCGAATCCAACCGAATTAGTTTTCATTCCTCAAGGTTTAGTAATGATGTTTTATGGAACTTTAAGTTTTGGACTCAGTATTTATATTTTCCTTACTATTCTCTTAGATATTGGTGGAGGATACAATGAATATAATCGTATGGAAAATCTTGTTAAAATTGTTCGGAAAGGATTTCCGGGAAAAAATCGTGAAATTCTTTTAACTTATCCCATAACAAATATTCGAGCAATTGGAATTAAAATTACTGAAGGTTTAAATCCAACGCGAAATATTTATTTATGTTTAAAAGATGAACGAAAAATTCCATTGACCCCGGTTCAAGAGCCAACTGCAATTTCAAATTTAGAAGAAGAAGCTACTAGTTTAGCAAAGTTTCTTGATTTAAAATTAGAAAATTTATAAGATTCTATTGCTTTTAAACCCGCATAACCTTATAATAATGTTATGCGGGCATAGTTTAATGGTAAAGCCTTAGACTTCCAATCTAAAGATGGGGGTTCGATTCCCCCTGCCCGCTTTTAACAGACTATTCGAATGAGCACCAATCTTTTTTTATAGAGGAATATATATAATATGTCTGGTGGATCTACTGGCGAACGTCCGTTCTCTGATATTATTACTAGTGTACGTTATTGGATTATTCATAGTATTACAATTCCGTCTCTTTTTGTAGCAGGCTGGTTATTTGTAAGTACTGGTTTAGCATATGATGTATTCGGGACTCCACGTCCAAATGAATATTTCACACAAGATCGTCAACAAATTCCACTAGTAAACGATCGTTTTAGTGCAAAACAAGAATTAGAAGATTTAACTAAAGGTTTATAATTTTAAGGAAAAAACAATGGCAAAAAATATTAATCAACCTGTAGCTTATCCAATTTTTACGTTCCGTTGGTTAGCAGTTCATGGATTAGCAGTTCCTACAGTATTCTTTTTAGGTGGAATTACTGCAATGCAATTCATTCAACGATAAATTAATATATACATATAAAATATACGAGGTAATTTTTTATGACAGGTCCAAATCCAAATAAACAAGCAGTAGAATTAAATCGAACGTCTCTTTATTGGGGACTTTTATTAATTTTTGTTTTAGCGGTATTATTTTCAAGTTACTTTTTCAATTAATATTTATATTTATATACTAGGAGCTTTTTTTATGGCAAATACGGGTAGAATTCCTTTATGGCTTGTAGGTTTAGTAGGTGGCTTAGCAGTAATTACGATGCTTTCTTTATTTATCTACGGTGCATATTCAGGTTTAGGTTCATCATTATAAATTAAATTTAACTACTAATTTGATTTAATAAGTTTAATTATTGAATTTTTTCAATAATTAAACTTGTTTATTTTTTATTTTCTAAATTGTTTTTTTACTTTCTGGAAAAATCTAATTATAAATTGTTTGATAGAGTTTAAAAGTCTATTATTATTATTTGTTCCACTACCGAACCACCCATACCAAAATTTTGGGAAAAGCCTTTGGCTATTCTGATCTTTTTCGTCTTGCCAGGCTGTATTCCCTCCACTATATAAACTAGTTTTTGGTCGTGGTCCAATATGTAATTCAGTATTTTCAACAAGAAATGGGAAATAAAAGTATTGACCCCAAATTGCGTGAAATAAACCAAAGAAAATTAAACCAATATGAAAACAAATAATAAAAGTGATTATTCCGTTTAATAAATTAACCTGAAAAACTAAATTTTGATCACTATAGTTCGCAGCAATTTGAATTTGAGGTATTAATATAGCTGTTTGAAAATATGAAACACGATACACAAAATAAACTAAAATTTGTTCAATAAAACCAATAATTAAAAGGAATGTCCAATGCCATCGAATTAAATATGGACAATATCGTTTACCAATTCGGGTGATTACAGCATAGGCAGCAATTCCAGAAAGTTGACTCCAAAATTTACTACACGCTTCAAAGAATTGCGGTAAAATTTGATTATAAATTTTATAATAGATTGGTAAAATATTAGCTTGGTCTACTGGTTTCAATTGGGCAATTATCATAGAAATTGGATCAATATAATATCGTAATCCTGTTTCAGAATTTCTATTTATAATCCCATTTGTAATACCATAATAAAGTAATTGACCCGGATTATACCAATGAACATTTTCACCTAATTTTAAATTCGTTAAAACCATTTGTCGATTCATACTCCTTAATTGAATAGCATCAATTCCCAGTTTATGTAAATATGGAAGTTTAATTAGAATACTTCTATACATGGAAATTAAATCAATTAAATGGCGGTACCAAAGATAACCTGCTACTAACCCAATACAAGTTATATAAAACGACGTTTTCAAATTATACCGTATTGCAAGAATTAGAAAACGTATAAAAAGAATAAAAAAGAGAATATTTTCAATATCTGCTAGGGTTAATCCATCTTGAATTCTTTGCCATAATCCATCTGTAATTAATTTTAAGGTTTCGAACGAGAGAGGAAAAGAAGTTTTAACTTCATTTTTTAAAATATTAACATTATCACTTTCCAAGAATGGAGAAATGTTATTTTCAAGGTTTGCATTCTCAATACCAAACCAATTTAAAATAGTTTCTTGATCAATGTTAATTAAAAGAAGTAAAAGTCTAAAGAAATATAACATAAATTTATTTTCGGAATATTTTGTAGTAAAAGGTAAAATTTTACAATATTGTTAAAATGAATATTGCAAATTCTATTTATCAAAAAAAGACTTTGTATAAATGCTTCTATCATCATATTTAATATAATGATTTGTCAAGCCTTATCTAGAAGATTCTGCTCTTTTTATCAAAATTTAATTTAGGTTACACAAAGTTAAAACTATTCTAGGTTTAAATAATGAATAAAAATAGAAAATAAAAAGTTTACCCCCAAGGGAATTCGAATCCCTGTCTGCTCCGTGAAAGGGAGCTGTCCTAGGCCTCTAGACGATGGGGGCTAATATTCGACTTCTATAAAGAGAAATTCTAAGATATAAGCGGGCAACGCGATTCGAACGCGCGACATCAACCTTGGCAAGGTTGCGCTCTACCACTGAGCTATGCCCGCTACTCTAAAGAATTAACCATTAAATTAAGTCTACCATTAAGATAAGCTATTCTATCAAATTTGTCAATACTTTATTATAAATATTTAGAAATTATAGTTTTAACTATAATTTCTGAATATTTAAATTGATGAAGCAATACCATCAGCTGCAGCAATTACAATAACAAGACTTACCCATGCTTGGAAAATTTTGTTGAAATTACCTTTTGAACTTTCCCAATCACCTGGTGTAGCTAAAGCGACTGGAACTGTTACAACTAAACCTAATGAAATTAAAACTAATAAAGCTGTTAAAGCAGTTATCATAAATATTTTTAAAAAATTTTTATATCGATGATCTAATTGAAGTATTTATGAATTTAAAGATTACCTTTCTTTAAAGCTAATAAAACAATTACTGCAGGACCAGATAACATAATTAAACCTGTTGCTAATAATTGTCCGATAATTTGCCAATTAATCATTTTTTAAAATCCTTATTTATCAATTTTTAATAAAATTTTAAGTAATAAAATAACCAATAATGTTATTTATAATTCTACTCGAAAATGACTAAAGTAAAAATATTATTTTATTATTTATAATATTTTGAAGCTAGAATCATTAATCTAAGTAAATACTTTTCTATTTTAATTTATTTATGGTATCATATTAGTATTATTAGGGTTGCTAACTCAATGGTAGAGTACTCGGCTTTTAACCGAATAGTTCTGGGTTCGAGTCCCAGGCAACCCAATAATCTATTTTAGCTTCTTGCATATGAAAGTTTTGAATTATGAATAATTTGATATTTTCGTAAAAATAAATCCAAGTTTATATTTTTTAACGTATAATAATATGTATAGGTTGATAAGACATAAGTAAAAATTTATTAAAAATGTTTACTTTTTATTTAATTAAATTAAAGGATTATTAAAATATGACCATTGCTATTGGGCAAAACCAAGAACGTGGCTTATTTGATCTAGTTGACGATTGGTTGAAAAAAGATCGATTTGTTTTCGTTGGTTGGTCAGGTTTATTATTATTCCCAACTGCTTATTTAGCTGCAGGTGGGTGGATGACAGGTACAACGTTTGTAACATCATGGTATACTCATGGTTTAGCAAGTTCATATCTTGAAGGTTGTAACTTTTTAACAGCAGCAGTTTCAACACCTGCGAATAGTATGGGTCACTCATTATTACTTTTATGGGGTCCAGAAGCTCAAGGTGATTTTACTCGCTGGTGTCAAATTGGTGGTCTTTGGGCATTTATCGCTTTACACGGTGCGTTTGGTTTAATTGGTTTCTGTTTACGTCAATTTGAAATTGCACGTTTAGTTGGTATTCGTCCATATAATGCGATTGCTTTCTCAGGTCCGATTGCAGTTTTCATTTCTGTATTTTTACTTTACCCATTAGGACAAGCAAGTTGGTTCTTCGCACCTAGTTTTGGTGTTGCGGCAATCTTCCGTTTCTTATTATTCTTACAAGGTTTCCATAACTGGACTTTAAACCCATTCCATATGATGGGTGTTGCTGGTATTTTAGGTGGTGCTTTACTTTGTGCGATTCATGGTGCAACAGTAGAAAATACATTATTTGAAGATGGTGATGCTGCGAATACATTCCGTGCTTTCACACCAACACAATCAGAAGAAACATATTCAATGGTTACTGCAAACCGTTTCTGGTCACAAATTTTTGGTGTTGCATTTTCGAACAAACGTTGGTTACACTTCTTCATGTTATTTGTTCCAGTAACTGGTTTATGGACAAGTTCTATTGGTATTGTAGGTTTAGCTTTAAATTTACGTGCTTATGATTTCGTATCACAAGAATTACGTGCTGCGGAAGATCCAGAATTTGAAACGTTCTATACAAAAAATATTTTATTAAACGAAGGTATTCGTGCATGGATGGCTGCTCAAGATCAACCACATGAAAACTTTGTATTCCCTGAGGAGGTATTACCACGTGGAAACGCCCTTTAATAGTAGTATAGCAGGTCGCGACATTGAGTCGACAGGTTTTGCTTGGTGGAGTGGAAATGCTCGTTTAATCAATGTTTCAGGTAAATTATTAGGTGCTCACGTAGCACATGCTGGTTTAATGGTCTTTTGGGCTGGTGCAATGATTTTATTTGAAGTTTCACACTTCGTACCAGAAAAACCTTTATATGAACAAGGTTTTATTTGTATGCAACATTTAGCTACCTTAGGTTACGGAATTGGACCTGGTGGTGAAATCGTTACAACTGTTCCTTATTTTGCTGTTGGTGTACTTCACTTAATTTCTTCAGCTGTTTTAGGATTTGGTGGTATTTATCATTCATTATTAGGACCAGATACGTTAGAAGAGTCATTCCCATTCTTTGGTTATGATTGGCGTGATAAAAATAAAATGACAACAATCTTAGGTATTCATTTATGTCTTTTAGGTTGTGGCGCATTCTTATTAGTTATCAAAGCAATGTATTTAGGTGGTGTATATGATACGTGGGCACCAGGTGGTGGTGACGTTCGTTACATTACAACTCCAACATTAAACCCAATTGTAGTTTTTGGCTATGTTTTCCGTTCACCTTTTGGTGGTGACGGTTGGGTTGTTTCTGTAAATAATATGGAAGATGTTATTGGTGGTCACATTTGGGTTGGTATCTTATGTATCACTGGTGGTATCTGGCATATTTTCACTAAACCTTTTGCTTGGGCACGTCGTGCTTTCGTATGGTCTGGTGAAGCTTACTTATCTTACAGTTTAGCTGCAATCTCATTAATGGGATTCACAGCGGCATTATATGCTTGGTATAATAATACAGCATACCCAAGTGAGTTATACGGTCCAACAGGTCCGGAAGCATCACAATCACAAGCGTTTACTTTCTTAGTACGTGACCAACGTTTAGGTGCAAATGTTTCTTCAGCACAAGGTCCAACAGGTTTAGGTAAATACTTAATGCGTTCGCCAAGTGGTGAAATCATTTTTGGTGGTGAAACAATGCGTTTCTGGGATTTACGTGCTCCATGGGTTGAACCATTACGTGGTCCAAATGGATTAGATATCAATAAAATTAAAAATGATATTCAACCATGGCAAGAACGTCGTGCTGCAGAATACATGACACATGCTCCTTTAGGGTCATTAAATTCAGTAGGTGGTGTAGCAACAGAGATTAACTCAGTTAACTATGTATCACCTCGTTCATGGTTATGTTGTTCACATTTCTTCTTAGCATTCTTCTTCTTAGTTGGTCACTGGTGGCATTCGGGTCGTGCTCGTGCTGCTGCTGCTGGTTTTGAAAAAGGTATTAATCGTGCTAATGAACCTGTATTATCAATGCGTCCTATTGATTAATCAATTTGATTACTAATTGATTAGTAAATCTTTTTTTTACCTAACTTTATAGTTAGGTAAAAATTTTTTCTTTTTTAGATTATATAAAAAATATTGAAACAATGGGTAAAATTATCGTTATTTCAAGTTATTAAATAATTTTTATTCTATTTCAAACGTTTGATAATTACGTTTATAATTTTTAATTTAATCCAGCAAAATTATCGGGTTAAAATTAAACAACAAAATTATTTTTCGTAATAATCCAACAAATTTTTACTACGTTACCTAAGAAAAAAGAATATTCTTTTTTCTTAGGTAACGTAGTAAAAAAACTAAAACTTTGTATGATGAAATTCCATTCTATACATAGTCTCTTTTCTTAACTAATATCGTCTATTGAAACATAAATGAAAAATAATGCCATACTAATTGCGGGAAATACTAGGCCCACAAGTGGAACTAAAATTGCAGGTAAAAATGTAGCTGTCATATATATTCTAAACTGTTATATTTGCAAATGAATAATATAAATTGTATATGAAAAATGATTATTATGAAAGATTAATATAAATCAGAAATTTGTATCGTTTTATAGTAGAATTAATATTATTAAATCTAATACTATTATAAAAACTTTAGAAATATATTACTAGTTATGGAAAGTTTATTATTATCTCGTTTACCGGAAGCATATGTTGTTTTTAGTCCGATTGTTGATGTCTTACCAATTATTCCTGTTTTCTTCTTATTATTAGCATTTGTTTGGCAAGCTGCTATTGGATTTAGATAATTAAAAATTTTTAATCAAATTAAGTTAACGTATAATAATATATAAATGCATTTTGTATTTATAACTTAACAAATTTAATTAAAATTTATATCAATGGTAGAGCCTTTATTATCTGGAATAGTTTTAGGAATGATCACCGTATCTGCACTTGGTCTTTTTGTTGCAGCATTTTTACAATATCGTCGCGGTAATCAATTTGAAGTTTAAAAAAGATTAGAAAACCTTTTAAATATCAAAGGTTTTCTAAGCTTTCCAAAATTAACTAGAGAAATAAGTCGATAAAAATCTCTTGACTATCAGTTAGGGATTTGTTATAATATCATTAAAGTACCTCTTCAATTAACATTGAAGGATCTTAATAAACGTACCATATTGCTGGTGTAGCTCAACGGTAGAGCAACGGATTTGTAATCCGTAGGTTGGGGGTTCAAATCCCTTCACCAGCTTTAAATTTTGTCCGCTTTTATTTTTTAATGGAAACAAAAATGTAAAATAGGAATAGGATAGATTTCTCTAGTTTTAATGATAAAAAGGAAAATATAGTCTTTATTAAAAACGTCTATTGGATTTAATGTGAGACTTAAAAATTAGAAAACTTAAACTTTGAATAGCATAAGATTTAAATTCGTATATGGTTACATTAAAAATATACTAATGAAGCCGTTGCAGTCGTCCGTAATCCGAGTAATTTGTTAAGTTCTATAGGTGGCATTCTCTGGAGTTTTGGACCCCACTTTTCACGATAGAAAAGACTATTCCCAATCTTTTTTAATAAAAAAAATTATAAGTGATGAACTTATAATATGGTTTAGCATAGCGTATCCTTTTAAATAAAAATAATAATGAGTTTGACTAACCCCTTAAAAAATACTCTTATTTATTTATTAGGCCCAGTAGGAATCGAACCTACATCGGAAACTTAGAAGGTTTCTGTCCTAATCCGTTAGACGATAGGCCCTAATAGCGTAGTTACTACATAAGTGTGGGTAATACAGGATTTGAACCTGTGACCTTCTGCTTGTAAGGCAGACACTCTACCGCTGAGTTAATTACCCTTTAAATAACTTCTAACATATAACATATATTATATAAAAAAGTAGAGACTGTCAAGATTTTACCAGTAGAATTATTAAAAAATTTGAATATTGTTTTTTATTTTTTAATATGTTAATATTAATCTTATATAAATAAGGGTCGGTGTCCGAGTGGTTAAAGGAGGCGGATTGTAAATCCGTTGCGTTACGCTACGTTGGTTCGAATCCAACCCGGCCTAATTATTTATTCTTGTGAAGAAATTAAACACTCCTTAAAGTGCAACCATAGTTTTTAAAATTAGAATTAAAACACTTAAAAAACTTAGTATTCCTAAAATTAAGAAAAAGCGGAGACGGGGAATCTTAAATAAATTCTTAAAAGGAGTTATAATCACTAAGATTAAACCAGTAACACTACTGATAAAAAATCGTGGATAACGAGAAATATTATTCCAAAAGTCATTCATATTATTATTTAAATTAGTTATATGGTTCATTATTTTATATTATATATTATATTTCGGTCACATAAAAGAGATTCAAAAAGATTTTGAACAATTTTTTTCATGAAAAAAAAGTTAGCTTAGTAATTTCTAAATAGAATTTATTTTTTGTAATCTAATAAAGTTTAACAACTAATTACCTTTTTAATTTATTCATCAATTTGTAGGAAGATTACTTGAATGAAACTCGCACTCTCGTCACAAATATCTTGGTTAGTTCATTAAGAATTCTTCAAAGTATTTTTGTTATCAGTTAATTAACACTAATTTGGGACGTAAATTATTTTTAAAGTGTGAAAAAATGGCTTAAGTTACTCGCAAGAGTTCGAAAAAATAACTCTATCCACCTCAAGTTAAATTAGTTTATTTCAAATATTGTTTATAACTTTTGTTAAAAAAGAGTTAAATAAAAGTATTTAATTAAAAAATAAAATAATTGGTTATTAGAAACCTGGGAAAATCGTTTATTTTTAAAACTCATAGATTTAAAAAAATCTATGAGTTTTACTAGGTCTTTTTAGAAAGGTATCGTTTTAGTAACGACCACCCTCTGGATTTGCTTGAACACTATATGATTTAATAGTGTAACGAATGAAACGACCTGGACCTTCACCACGTTCTAAGTAGAAACCTGGTTCGCTAGCCGGACGGTTAACGATAAATGACATAACACAACTTTCAGTACCGTAGCTTGCATCAAATGCATTCATACGGATGTAGCCAGCTGCACATGCTTTACGAGCTTCTTTTAATTCGAACATTACTGATGCAGAATCTTTAATATCGAATAATGGTAAACCCCATAATTCCCAGTAGTTATTACGTGGGTGCGGATCATCTGTCCATTCAACATTCATTGCCCAACCTTTGCTGATTGCGTAAGCAACTTGTTTTTCAATTTGTTGATCAGTTAAATCTGGTAAGAACGAGAAACAACCTTGTGTAAGTCTCACTATTCAAATACTCCTTTAATTTTTTAAAATGAACTTGTTATTATACGTTTGCTGTTGGTGTTGCAGCGAAATCAGCTGTATCTGTAGATGTATAGTTGAAACTAATATCTTTCCATAGATCTAATGCTGTTTGTAATGGACCACATGTTTTAGCAGCATTACGTAAAATTTGTGGACCAACTTCTTGGTTGAAGTAATCAGCACCTTCGTTACGAGCTAATACCATTGCTTCTAAAGCTACACGGTTAGCTGTAGCACCAGCTTGAATACCATCTGGGTGACCAATTGTACCACCACCAAATTGTAATACAACATCATCACCTAAATAGTGAATTAATTGGTGCATTTGACCACAGTGGATACCACCAGATGCAACTGGCATACAACGACGTAAACTAGCCCATGGCATTTCGAAGAAAATACCGTAAGGTAAGTTAACTTCTAATGTAGTTAAACGTAAAACATCATAGAAACCTTTAATCATTAAAGGATCACCTTCTAATTTACCTACAACTGTACCAGCGTGAATGTGATCTACACCAGACATACGCATCCATTTACAGATTACACGGAAGTTAATACCGTGGTTTTTTTGACGCGCGTAAGTTGAGTTACCTGCACGGTGTAAATGTAAAAGCATATCGTTTTCACGAGCCCATAAAGCAATACTTTGAATTGCAGTATAACCCATTACTAAATCAATCATAATAATGATTGAACCTACTTCTTTAGCATACTCAGCACGTTTGTATACTTCTTCCATAGTCGCTGCTGTAACGTTTAAGTAAGAACCTTTTACTTCACCTGTTGCAGCTGAAGCACGGTTAATACCTTCCATACAGTTTAAGAAACGCTCTCTCCAACGCATGAATGGTTGAGAGTTAATGTTCTCATCATCTTTTAAGAAGTCTAAACCACCTTTTAAACCTTCGTAAACTACACGACCGTAGTTTTTACCAGATAAACCTAATTTAGGTTTTACTGTAGCACCTAATAATGGAATACCATATTTATTTAAACGCTCACGTTCTACTACGATACCAGTAGCAGGACCTTGGAAGGTTTTTAAATATGAATGTGGAATACGCATATCTTCTAAACGTAAAGCCGCAACAGCTTTGAAACCAAATACGTTACCAATAATTGATGCTGTTAAGTTAGCTAATGAACCTTCTTCAAATAAATCACATTCGTATGCGATGAAAGCGAAGTATTGGTCTGGTGTATTTGGAACTGGATCTACACGGTAAGCTTTAGCACGGTAACGATCACAAGCTGTTAATAAATCAGTCCATACAACAGTCCAAGTTGCTGTAGAAGATTCACCAGCTACTGCTGCAGCTGCTTCTACTGGATCTACACCGGGTTGTGGTGTAATACGGAATAAAGCAAGAACATCAGTAGTTTTTACTGCGTATGCAGCATCCCAGTAACCCATTTTAGCGTAAGGGATTACACCAGATTCGTAACGGTCACTTTTAATTCGAGTCCGTTCTGATACAGATTGAGACATTGATTTCTCCTTAAAATAAAAAGGCAATAATATAATAGATATTTAACTAATTTAAAAAAACAATTAGTTCTGTCGGTTGAATTCTTAAATATTTTAGTCGACAACCTTAAATATGATTATAATACGTTTTTAATCTTTTATAAATTACGTTATAACTTATAAAAGATATAACTTTTTAGAATAGTTTTTATAAAATTTTTTATACCAATTTCACATATGAACTAAGTTTTTTATAATAATAATTAAAACTTGCTATTCGCTAAATTTTTTATCGTATTTCATCTATATATTTTATGTTTACAACAGTATGATTAATAAATCAAAAAAAGTTTTAAATACAAACATAACTAAATTAGTAAATAAAACTTATGAATATGGATTTTCAACAAATATTGAAAAAGAGATTATTAATAAAGGATTAACAGAAGAAACTGTTCGATTAATTTCTGAAAAAAAACAGGAACCTGAATTTTTACTAACATTCCGTTTAAAGGCTTATAAAAAATGGAAACAAATGAGAGAACCAGAATGGGCTTATCTAAAATTTCCTCAAATTAATTACCAAGATATTGTTTATTATTCGGTTCCAAAATCGCAAAAAAAATTAAAAGATCTTAATGAAGTTGATCCGGAATTAATTAAAACGTTTGAAAAACTTGGAATTTCTCTAACGGAACAAAAACGATTAACAAATGTTGCTGTTGATGCAGTTTTTGATAGTGTTTCTATAGGAACAACGTTTAAAGATGAATTAAATAAAGCTGGTGTTATTTTTTGTTCAATTTCAGAAGCTAGTCAAGACTATTCGAATTTAATTGAACAATATTTAGGTTCAGTGGTTCCAATTGGTGACAACTATTTTTCAGCTTTAAATTCTGCTGTTTTTACAGATGGATCTTTCTGTTATATTCCTGAAAATACAATTTGTCCTTTAGATGTCTCAACCTACTTCCGAATAAATGATGAAAATTCTGGTCAGTTTGAACGAACATTAATTGTTGCAGAAAAAAATAGTAAAGTTAATTATTTAGAGGGTTGTACCGCTCCTCAATATGATACAAATCAACTTCACGCTGCTATTGTTGAATTAATTGCCTTTGAAAACGCTGAAATTAAATACTCAACAGTTCAAAATTGGTATTCTGGAGATAAATTTGGAAAAGGTGGTATTTACAATTTTGTAACAAAACGAGGGTTATGCGTTGGTAAAAAGGCAAAAATTTCTTGGACACAGGTTGAAACGGGCTCAGCAATTACTTGGAAATATCCTAGTTGTGTTTTAATTGGTGATTACGCTCAAGGTGAATTTTATTCAGTTGCATTAACGACCAATTATCAACAAGCTGATACTGGAACAAAGATGATTCATATTGGTCAAAATTCTCGAAGTCGAATTATTTCTAAAGGTATTTCTGCGGACCGTTCTAAAAATAGTTATCGAGGTTTTGTAAAAGTAACTAGTAAAGCACTTGGCTCGAGAAATTATTCACAATGTGATTCATTATTAATTGGAAATTTATCAAACGCAAATACATTCCCATTTATCTCGGTTCAAAATTCAACGACTAAACTCGAACATGAAGCATCAACATCGAAGATTGGTGAAGAACAAATTTTTTATTTTTTACAACGAGGCATTTGCTTAGAAAAGGCTGTAGAATTAATGATAAGTGGATTTTGTCGTGAAATTTTTACAAAATTACCTTTAGAGTTTGCAGCAGAAGCAGATAATTTATTAACTTTAAAATTAGAAGGGAGTGTTGGATAATGAATACATTACTAGAAGTAAAAGATTTAGAAGTTTCAATTAATGAGAATGAGATTTTAAAAAAATTAAATTTAACAATAAACAAAGGTGAAATTCACGCTATTATGGGTCCCAATGGATCTGGGAAAAGTACTTTTTCGAAGGTTTTAACTGGTCACCCAGCTTATTCAATTAAAGCAGGCGAAATTTTTTTTAAAGGTTCTAGTATTTTAGATTTAGAACCTGAAGAACGTTCACATTTAGGAATTTTTTTAGCATTTCAATATCCGATTGAAATTCCAGGTGTAAGTAATGAAGATTTTTTACGATTAGCTTATAATGCAAAACAAAAATTTTATAATAAACCTGAAGTTGATCCTTTAGAGTTTTTAGCTATTATTAACGAAAAATTAAGTTTAGTTAACATGTCTCCTACATTTTTAAGTCGTAATGTTAATGAAGGATTCTCAGGAGGTGAAAAAAAGCGAAATGAAATTTTACAACTTATTTTATTAGACTCTGAATTAGCTATTTTAGATGAAACTGATTCAGGTTTAGATATTGATGCTTTAAAAACAATTTCAGCGGGTATTAATAATTTTATGAATCCTTCAAAATCTATTCTTTTAATTACTCATTATCAGCGCTTACTGGATTATATTAAACCGACTTACGTACACGTAATGCAAAACGGTCGAATTGTTAAAACAGGTTCAGCTGAATTAGCAAAAGAATTAGAAAATAAAGGGTATGAATGGTTAAATTAATTAACTATATAAAAGCACTTTTATAAAATTTACCCTAATTTTTTTTAAAACCTTTTATAATTGTAATTGTTCCTGTATATTTTTTAATATTGGGTAAATCAATAAATTAATTAGATTTTATGTACCCAGAAATTTTTTATTCAAACACGTTTACATTATTAGCAGAAGCCGAAGTTGGAAAACATTTCTACTGGAATCTTGCTGGTTTTTTAGTACATGGACAGGTATTAGTTGTTATTTGGTTTGTTTTACTTGTTTTACTAGTATTTGCATTTTTAGGTACTGCTAATGCTGAACGAATTCCTCATGGTTTCCAAAATTTTATGGAAGCTGCTGTAGATTTTGTTACAGATATTGCTAAAGATCAATTAGGTGAAAGCTTTTATAAAGAATGGATTCCATTTATTGGAACATTATTCTTCTTTATTTTTGGAAGTAACTGGGCTGGAGCTATCATTCCGTGGAAATTAATTGAATTACCGGAAGGAGAGTTTGCTGCTCCTACCAATGATATCAATACTACGGTTGCCTTAGCTTTATTAACATCAGCTGCTTATTTCTATGCAGGGTTAAGTAAAAAAGGCTTTGGATACTTTAAACGGTATATTCAACCTATTCCTCTTCTTCTACCAATTAATATTTTAGAAGATTTTACAAAACCGTTATCATTAAGTTTCCGACTATTTGGTAACGTATTGGCTGATGAATTAACTATTACAGTATTAACATCATTAGTACCATTGGTAATTCCATTACCAATTATGTTATTAGGGATTTTCGCGGGTTCAGTACAAGCTTTAATCTTCTCAACATTAGCTGCTGCTTATATCGCAGAAGCTCTTGAATAACTTTTTTTGCTAATTTTCATTAGATTTTTTAAAAATTATATACATATTTACAACTTAAATTTTATTATGGATTCTATTATTTCTGCTGCTTCTGTTATTGCTGCTGGTTTAGCAATTGGTTTAGCTGCTATTGGCCCTGGTATTGGTCAAGGTAACGCTGCAGGTCAAGCTGTTGAAGGTATTGCTCGTCAACCAGAAGCAGAAAACAAAATTCGTGGTACATTATTATTATCTTTAGCTTTCATGGAAGCATTAACAATTTATGGTCTAGTTGTTGCGTTAGCATTATTATTCGCTAACCCATTTAACGGTTAAAAACCAATATTTAACTTTTTCGTTAAAGATAAAATAACAAAAAATTTATTCCTTAAAAAATAAAAACTCATGGAATTATTCATGAGTTTTTATTAAAAAAATTTTAATTCTCTAGTATACCATATAGATTTTATATGCTTAATCTTTCAATATTAATTTCAAGTTCCGAAGTTAGTGGGCCTGGTGGATTATTTGATATTAATGCAACTTTACCGTTAGTCGCAATTCAATTTTTACTGTTAATGGTTATTTTAAATGTCATTTTATATAACCCGTTATTAACTATTATTGAAGAGCGTAAAGAATATATTCTAACGAATCTCAGTAAAGCGTCGGAAATCTTAGCGGAAGCGAATACTTTAACAACACAATACGAACAAGAGTTAGAGAGCGTCCGTAAAGAAGCCCAATTAGAAATTACAAACTCACAAAAAATTCATAAAGAAATCTTAGAAGTTGAATTAAATATTTCTCAAAAATATATTGATAATTTATTAGATACTATTACAAAAGATCTTCTTGCTAAAAAAGATATTGCACTTAATAGTTTAGATGAAATTGTATCATCATTATGTGCAAACATTGAAAAACGATTAGCAATTTAAATTTTTTGGTAGCCGTAATTTTCCTTTTTTATAAGTCAACAGTTTATATAAAAACTCGAAAACATGGAAAATTTTGATCAAATTTTTACATTACTTGCCGAACATGAAGGTATTAGTTTAAATACCGATATTTTAGAAACAGGCTTAATTAATATTCTTGCGTTACTTGCAATTTTAGTTTACACTGGTCGAGATTTTTTAGGATCATTACTAGAAGAGCGAAAAACGACGATCGTAAAAGGTGTTCAAGATGCAGAAGATCGCTTAAATGAAGCACAAAAACGTTTAAGTGAAGCTGAAAAGCAATTAAACCAAGCTAACCTTATTATTAGTCAAATTAAAACTGACACCATTGCAACAAAAAAAGTATTACTGGAATCAGATACTTTTCAAGCAAAAAAAGATTTAAGTGTTCGCTTTGAACGTGCATTAGCAACTTTTAGATCAAAAGAACGTCAAATCTTTTTAGAAATTAAACAACAAATTGTTTCACTTGTATTACAGCGAACTGTCACGCGTGCCCAAGAAACTTTTAAATCAAGTGAACGGGCAACTACGCTAATTGATGATACTATTACTAAATTAGAAGGAGATTTACTATGAGTGGAAATCCATTAACATCTAAAATTGCAGTTCCTTATGCACGTGCGTTATTTGATTTTTCAGTTGAAAAAAATATAATGCATCAAATTACAGCAGATTTTCAAAATTTAGAGACGTTTTTTAATGAAACGCCTGAGTTAATGAATTATCTGACTAATCCAATCGTAAAACAACAAGCAAAACAGGAAATTTTAACTAAAACATTAAAATCAGAAATTAATACTGAAACGTTTAAATTTTTAATGGTTTTAGTTGAACGTAATCGAATTAATTTGTTAAATGCAGTTATTAGTTCTTATTTAGAATTAGTATATGAAACGGCATCGATTAAAATGATTGAAGTTGCGACAGCAACTGCTTTTACAGAATCACAAAAAACGACATTAATTCAAAAATTAAAAGAATTAACTAATGCACGTGAAATTCGTTTAATAATTACTGAAAATCCGAATCTAATTGGTGGGTTTTTAATTAAAACAGACTCAAAAGTTATTGATTTTACAATTAAAAATCAATTACAACAATTAGCTAAACATTTAGATACTGTTTTAGAAATCTAACGATAGAAAATCTTATTAACTTTTTATATCTTAAAAAAATAATACAATGATAAATATTCGTCCAGACGAAATTAGTAGTATTATCCGTGAACAAATTGAACAATATGATCAAGATGTTAAGGTAGATAATATTGGTACTGTCTTACAAGTTGGTGATGGTATTGCTCGAGTTTATGGTCTTGACCAAGTAATGAGTGGTGAGCTTTTAGAATTTGAAGACAAAACGATTGGTATTGCTTTAAATTTAGAAAATGACAACGTTGGTGTTGTATTAATGGGCACAGGTCGTCAAATTTTAGAAGGAAGTACTGTAAAATCAACAGGTCAAATCGCGCAAATTCCTGTTGGGGAAGCGTTTTTAGGACGAGTTGTAAATCCATTAGGTGCTCCAATTGATGGTAAGGGAGAAATTGAAAATTCTGATACTCAATTATTAGAAGCAATGGCTCCAGGTATCATTAGTCGAAAATCTGTATGTGAACCTTTACAAACAGGGATTACTTCAATTGACGCGATGATTCCAATTGGACGAGGTCAACGAGAACTAATTATTGGTGATCGTCAAACAGGTAAAACTGCAATTGCAATTGATACAATTATTAACCAAAAAACCGAAGATGTTATTTGTGTTTATGTCGGAGTTGGTCAAAAAGCTTCAACTGTTGCACAAGTAGTAAATGTCCTGGAGGAAAAAGGTGCAATGGCTTATACAATTATTGTATCAGCAAGTGCAAATGATCCTGCGACTTTACAATATATTGCTCCATATGCTGGTGCCGCATTTGCTGAATACTTTATGTATAAAGGGAAAGGCACATTAGTTATTTATGATGATTTAACTAAACAAGCTATGGCATATCGTCAAATGTCGTTATTATTACGTCGTCCTCCAGGTCGTGAAGCTTATCCTGGTGATGTATTCTACTTACATTCACGTTTATTAGAGCGTGCTGCGAAATTAAGTGATGCTTTAGGTGGTGGTAGTATGACTGCCTTACCTGTAATTGAAACTCAAGCAAGTGATGTTTCGGCTTATATTCCAACCAATGTAATTTCAATTACTGACGGTCAAATCTTCTTATCGAATGATTTATTTAATTCGGGTATTCGTCCTGCGATTAATGTTGGTATTTCTGTATCTCGTGTAGGTTCTGCAGCGCAAACTAAAGCAATGAAAAAAGTTGCCGGTAAATTAAAGTTAGAATTAGCTCAATTTGCTGAATTAGAAGCATTCTCTCAATTTGCTTCAGATTTAGATGAAGCAACACAAAAACAACTTGCTCGTGGAACACGTTTACGAGAATTATTAAAACAACCACAAAGTGCTCCATTATCTGTAGCAGAACAAGTTGCATTAATTTACACTGGTATTAATGGTTATTTAGATGATTTAGAAGTTTCAGATGTTAAAGCTTATTGTGCAAGCTTACTTTCATATTTAACAACTTCTCAAAAAACTTATATTGATATTGTTACTTCAACAAATCAATTTACTGATGAAGCGGAAACTGCTTTACAAGAAGCAATTGCAGCTGCAAAAGAAGTTTTTGCCACAAAATAAATCTAAGTAAATAATAAAAAATTTAATTATTCTTATCATTAACGAAAAATAATGATAAGAATAATTATTCAATGAAATTAACAAGAAATTTTTCTATTTAGCTTTTTTAACAGCTTTTTTAACTTCTACTAATTCATCTAAAGCAAAGTTATTTGTATTTGTTCCACTATAATTTACACTATCAAAGCGAACCACCGCAGGATAACGAATACCACTTTGATCTACTGTTGCTACAGTTCCTGTTTGATTATACCAATACGATTCTTTACGAAGAATACGAACTACTGAGCCACGATCTATCATAATTTTTTTATGTTTTCTTAAAAAATAAATTATAGTTAATATTTTAATTGAACTTTTTAATTTTAACAATAAAAATTTTAAGTTTGTTGTTTTAAAACTAAAAGCTATGTTATTATACAATTAAGAATAAATTTAAATAAAAAATCATTTAAAAAATAATATGGATCGTAATACAATACAAAAAATTCTTGTTGGATTTTTTATTGCTGCTTGTATTTTTATTGGTCTTCGTGTTTTAAACGTTACACCAGTATTGGATAATACAAATATAACGAAAACAGAAATAGCAACTACATCAAGTAGCTCGCGGATGACGTATGGTCGTTTTTTAGAATATTTAGAATTAGGTTGGGTTAAACAAGTTGATTTATATGATAATAGTCGTAATGCAATTGTTTTAGCAGCCAGTCCCGAGTTAGGGAATCGTCCGCAATCAATTCGTGTCGAAATTCCAGTAGGCGCTTCGCAATTGATTCAAAAATTAAAAGATTATAATATTGATTTTGATGCACATCCTGTTCCAAGAAAAAGTTTATTTATTACAATCGCAAGTAATTTAATTCTTCCGCTAGTTTTTATTGCAGGATTAATTTTCTTTTTCCAAAATTCAGATAATTTCTCTCAAAATTCTGGTTCTTCACCTATGAACCTTGGAAAATCTCCAGCTCGTTTTGATCAACGTCCTGATACAGGCATTTCATTTGATGATATTGCTGGTATTGATGAAGCAAAAGCTGAATTTGAAGAAATTGTTTCTTTTTTAAAAGAACCTGAACGTTATACACTTGTTGGTGCTAAAATTCCAAAAGGGGTATTATTAGTCGGCCCTCCAGGAACTGGAAAAACCTTGTTAGCAAAAGCAATTGCAAATGAAGCAAGTGTTCCATTTTATAGTGTTGCTGGTTCAGAGTTTGTAGAAATGTTTATTGGTATTGGAGCTGCTCGAATTCGAGATTTATTTAAAAAAGCAGCTGAGAATACGCCATGTATCGTTTTTATTGATGAAATTGATGCTGTCGGACGTGAAAGAGGCGCCGGTATTGGTGGTGGTAACGATGAACGAGAACAAACGTTGAATCAATTGTTAACAGAAATGGATGGGTTCAAAGAAAACAAAGGTGTTATTGTTGTGGGAGCAACTAACCGTGTTGATATTTTAGATGCAGCTTTATTACGTCCAGGTCGTTTTGATCGACAAATTACTGTAGGATTACCTGATCGATTAGGTCGTTTAGGAATTTTAAAAGTTCATGCTCGTAATAAGCCTTTAGATGAAGATGTGTCATTAGTTCAATTAGCAAACCGTACTCCAGGATTTTCAGGAGCTGATTTAGCTAATTTATTAAATGAATCTGCTATTTTGGCTACTCGTTATAAAAAGACTACAATTACGAAGAACGAAGTTAATGAAGCTGCCGATCGAATTATTGGTGGAATTGCAGGTTCAGCGATGGAAGATACAAAAAATAAAAAATTAATTGCGTATCATGAGGTTGGTCATGCGATTGTTGGATCATTATTAGAAAATCATGATGCAGTTGAAAAAGTTACTTTAATTCCACGTGGTGGAGCAAAAGGATTAACATGGTTTGCGCCAGAGGAAGATCAAACTTTAGTTTCTCGTTCGCAGTTATTAGCACGAATTACTACCACATTAGGTGGACGTGTAGCTGAAAAAGTTGTTTTTGGAGATCCGGAAATTACAACTGGAGCAAGTAATGATTTACAACAAGTAACAAATATTGCGCGCCAAATGGTAACCCGTTATGGAATGTCAAGTATTGGTCCTATTGCTTTAGAAGACAATGGTAATGAACAAATGTTCTTAGGTGGCGACAATGATGCAATTACAGATCGAATTGATAGTGAAGTGTGTAAAATTGTAAATCATTGTGAACAAGTCGCAACAAAAATTATTCTAGATAATCGTGTAATTATTGATTTAATCGTTGAAAAATTATTAGATGCTGAAACAATTACAGGTGATACATTCCGTGAACTTGTTAAAGAATATACTATCCCTCCTTTAAAAAATTAAATTTAGTAATAAATGTTATAAAAGAATAAAGAAACATTTTATTAATTAAATGTTTGTTAAAAACTTTGGAGTAAATTAAATAGTTTACTCCAAAGTTTAAAAATTTTTTGTAATTTAATTGTTCAATCTAAATATTAAAAGTACAAAGTTTAAGCTTTCGTACTTATTATTGACAATCAGAAATTTATTGAATATCATAAAGTTAACAGTTTAAGTTACGATAGAATTAAAAATCTTTTAAATTTTTGGTAATTAATAAAAAATGAAGGACCTTTTTTATTAAATTATTAATTCTATTACTGTTATTCCAAACTTATATTCTAAAAGAAGAATAAAAAATTATGCCGAAATTAAAAACTCGTAAAGCAGCCGCAAAACGATATAAAATTACTGGAAATGATAATTATTTACGTCGCCATGCGTATAAAGGTCATTTATTAATGAAAAAATCAAAAAAACAAAAACGGAAATTATCACAGGTTCTTTGTGTAAAAAAAAGTGATCTAATGGCAATTAATTTAATGTTACCGTATTAATATATATATATATAAGTAAAAAATAAAATTGAAATGGTTAGAGTCAAACGTGGAAATGTCGCTCGTAAACGTCGGAAGAAAATCTTATCTCTTGCAAGTGGTTATAGAGGTGCCCACTCTGTTTTATTCAGAGTTGCAAATCAACAAGTTATGAAAGCTTTGCGTTACTCTTATATTGGACGAAAACAGAAGAAACGGATTTTCCGACGAATTTGGATTAGTCGAATTAATGCTGCTTCTCGTTTAAATGGAATCTCTTATAGTCAATTAATTCATAAAATTAAACGTTCAAATATCGATTTAAACCGTAAAATGCTATCACAAATTGCTATTTTAGATGCAGTAACATTTAAGTCATTAATTGAACTTACCACTTAAAAACAAACTCTAATTTAAATTATTGTAGATAAAAATTTAATTTAAATTAGAAAATTTTAAACCTTTTGAGAGAATGATTCCAAATACTGATTTAGAAAAATTGATTGAAAAATTACCTTTTTTTATTCAACAAAAATTAATAACCCACCTTTTACAAGATCAATTGATTGAAATTATCTTAGATTTAGGTCGAAAACCCGAAGCACGCTTTCGGTCTAAGTCAGAATATTTATCGCAAAAAACTATTTCTTGGCAAGATCTTGATTATACCACTAAGCAAATTAGTCAATTTAGTAATGAGAATCGGGCTGGGATTGAACGGACTTTACACCGGATTAGTTGTATTCGAAATCGTCAATTTCTCATCACTGGATTAACATGTCGAGTTGGTCGTGTTGTTTTTGGAACAGTATCTATAATTCGTGATTTACTTGAATTAGAGAAATCTATTTTAATTTTAGGAAAACCGGGGGTTGGTAAAACAACGATTATTCGTGAAATTAGTCGACTTTTAGCTGATGAACTTTTAAGACGAGTTATAATTATTGACACATCCAATGAAATTGGAGGGGATAGTGATATTCCACATTTTGGTATTGGGCGAGCACGTCGAATGCAAGTGCCAAAAACTCAATTACAACATCAAATTATGATTGAAGCAGTTGAAAATCATATGCCAGAAGTAATTGTTATTGATGAAATTGGTACTGAATTAGAAGTGTTAGCAGCAAGAACGATTGCTGAAAAAGGTGTCCAACTGATTGGAACAACACATGGGAATTGTATCGAGAATTTGATAAAAAATCCACCATTAGCTGATTTACTTGGTGGTATTCAATATGTTACATTAAGTGACGAAGAAGCAAAACGTCGTGGGACCCAAAAAAGTATCCTTGAACGGAAAGGAACGCCTGCCTTTGACATTATTGTTGAAATTAATACATCAAATTTTTGGACTATTCACGAGAATATAAAAAACTCAGTCGATTTTTTATTACGTCAACAAGTTTTTATTTCTCAAACGCGAAATTTTGTAGTTGGTAATAAACTTCAGATTAAATCTTTAAATTCTTATCAACGATCGGCGTTATCAATTAACTATAAAAATTTCCAGTTATCGTCCTTATCAAATTCTGGTAATTTTTTGACGCCTGTATCTTTAACGGTTACACCGCTGAAAG
>Ga0209932_1000016_pt1 | contig 63264 bp, 108 predicted proteins | sample SalPon2_B_H2O_MG_2_FD_185728 | JGI IMG/M metagenome (GOLD analysis project Ga0209932, IMG submission 185728) | Salt pond water microbial communities from South San Francisco under conditions of wetland restoration - Salt Pond MetaG SF2_B_H2O_MG... ...
CTGGTGCGCCTGCATCAACCCAATCTACAAGAGTTTTCATTTCATCATCACTTAACGTTCTATGATTAACAATAGTGTCTCTGTACTTGGGATTAATCTGTCCAGGAGGCATACGTCTTGATACAATAGCTTCTTTGATAGCAGGAGCAAATGCCTGTACTACTTGATAATTGCTCATTGCCCAAGGCGCTATGCCATTTTCTCTATGACACATTTGACACTGCTCTATAAGAATAGGTGCAACATCTCTTGCATAATCAATCTCATCTGCTTTTGCTGCTACAGTTACAAAACTAATCACAGTTAATAGTAGTACAACAAAACTAGTGTGTAATATTCTAATCATTTTTCAATACCTCTTTAATATATTTTGCCATCAGTTCTATTTCTTCATCTGTAAGAGTAGCTGCTTGACCAAACATAATACCGCTCATATCTCCACGAGTAATCATCTGCTTGTAATCAACCAGCGCCTCAATAATAACCTGTTCTTCCATCCAGTTTAGGCTAGGAAAACCCGGTTTGCCTTGTGCGTTGTTACCGTGACAAGCGGCACAAGTACGCCACTTTGCTGCTACCGTGTCGTACTCGTCTGCTGTTGCTGTTGTTGCTAATAGTATACTAATCGTCGCCAGTATCTTTTTCATTTCGTTCCTCTAGTAGTTTGTTGTATCCTTTTTCATCTAAGTGTGTGATAGCAAGCCAAGCGTGAGTCATTTCGTCACCTGTTCTTGAACCTCCCATTACCCACATATCTGCATCTGGATTATTCGGATTGTCAGTAGTATTGTCATACCACTGTTTTAGTATAATAACTGCGCCCGCAGGTATTAGTGGTGCTACTTCTGGAGCATACAAATGACTGTGATGCCAGGTTGCGCTCCAATTAGAGATTTGACTAACTGCTTCTGTACGACCTGTTTCAGGATAAAAAATCTCCAAACTTGCTGCATTCATCCTTAAATGCCCGTGTGGTTGGAAACTATCTAAACGCACAGGATGGTCGAAAGTGTGGAAACCTTGTGTCATCTGATAGCCGTGTGGTGGGATAACCAAATCGTCCTGATTGCCTAAGCGGTATAAACTCAAGTCCTGCTTGTATTTCAATTGTTGGCTTTCCTCTTCTGTGTATAACCACAGTCCAATTTCTACCACATTGTCTTTGATCATTCCGCCTGGTGCCATTGCGCCAAGTCCACCTGGGAACATATGAATGTCCCACGATACTTGTGCGTTTGCTGGTAGTGTGCGACAGACTCCCTCTGGAACAATCTCTCCCCACTTTCCCATAGCATACTCCGTGAGCATACCTTCACGTCCTTCTGCTGTAATAATAGAGGAGTTTGCGTGATGTACAACTGCTTTTGCATCACCACGTGGTTTAACTTGTACTGCTTTGATACAACGATCTTCTGTAAGTCCGCTTGGTACTAAGTGTTTGTGCCAAAGATCGTTTCCGTTTGCTGGTATGTCTATTGCTACACTTGGAATTACAGCATCAGGAGGTCCAAAGTCACCTTCAAAGTTCCAAGCATCTGGATCACGTAAATCTGCAGACTGTACTACTGTATCTGCATCACCATAAGGTGCGCCTGCGTTAACCCATGCAACAACTGTGTCTATTTCATCTTGCGATAAACGCCAGTCGCCTTGTAGGTCTTGTATACCTATGCCGTGATCATAAGCATAAGGAGGCATTTCTCTGTTTGCAACTCTCATTTGTATAAGAGGTGCCCACGGACGTACTTGTTCGTACGTTTCAAAACTCATTGGTCCAATGCCACCTTGACGATGACACACTACACAATTGTTGTTGATTATTTTTGCTACTTCGTCAGTATAGGTTTGCGCTGCTGACATCAGCGGGAATAGCAAAGCAAGTGCTGCGATAATGTGTTTCATACAAATTCTCCTGAGAACAATTAATATTTAAACACATTATCTGCAAAATGCAACCTATTCTAGTGCAATGTTACAATTTATTACAATTACTCTGCTTTCCAGATTGTCCAAGCACCATACGCAATAGCGCCATAAGCTACTAGAGCAGCGATTGGTTTGAAGATAAGAAACGCAACGCCTGCGCCTACAAGTATAGCACCGTCGAGTGTTGTACGTTCTTTGAGTCTTGCATTAATCCATTTTTGAACCATTTTTAATCTCCTTCTGTACAATATTTATATAAGTAATTGTTCCTATAGGAGGAATAATTATGACTATTGAATTAGTAATTGGAGCTGTGATCGTTGCAGCCGTGGTTGCTTACTTTCTATTTAGGCAACCCGCCCAGGAAAATCCTGTAGTTGAAGCAGTTAATACTGTAACTAAAGAACCTGAGCCCGCGAAAGTAGAAACAGTTGTTGAAGTTGACGCAAAGACTGTAAAAGTCACTAAGGCGAGTTTGTCAAAATTAACTAAGCAAGGCTTAGAAGATTTGGCAAAAGCAAATTATGGTGTTGACTTAGACAAGCGTAAAAAGAAAGATGAATTAGTTAAAGAAGTACTTGGTCTTGCAAAGGCCGAAAAGGCAGCTCTTAAGAAGGCCTAATAGATTTTCTTAACTGTTCAATTGCAGTCTCACAGCGAGTCAGCTTGCGTTCTAGGACGTTTATAGCTGCTCGCTGTTTTCTTGATTGTTCTTCCAACGAGCGTACATATTCCACAGTAGGAATTTCTTGTTGAGTTCCATCTTCTGAAATCATAGTAAAACGATCAACACCTTGTGCTTTAAGTCCGCCAGTTACTCTGTTAGGGTTTTTATTAGATGATGATTGGGTCTGGGCTGGTTGCTTCCTGCCATACATTTGATTCAAATAGCTCATTATTACTCTCCATATAGTATTTATATAGCTCAATACTTGCTAGATTCTTGCACTTGCTCTCGCACATAATATCTGCATAATCTAGGAAGCTCAATGCCCAATCGTTAACAAGTTGATTAGGATAGAAGTCACTGTGTGCTCTTAGCTTTGCTTTCTTGTAGCCTGCTTCTAATAGTGCTGGCATATCAGGCATAGTATCGTGTGCAAAGTCTGTTGGTAGCCATTCGTTTCTACTATAGCTGTAGTGTATTACAGGACGTACACCGCGCCACGAATCGATTATGTGAGCAAATCTATCGTCGGTGGGTTGAATGTATTCACCTTCACGGCACCAGTGATGGTGTATGTCAAGAACGAGTGCGCAGTGGTCGACAAGTTCGAGGCTGTGTTCGAGTCCCCACTTGTTTTCGTCGTTTTCGATCGTGATAGCGTTTCTTGCTTCGGGCGAGAGTCTTTGTAAGACGTCGATGATGCCTTGTGGACCTTTTCTACCCGATATGTGTACATTACACTTAAAGTCTTGGAATTGTTTGCCGTAACCCATCCATCTGATGACATCCACATGGTACTCAAACTCCTCTATTGATCTTTCGACGATGTCTTTACTATCTGAAGCAAGGACTGTAAATTGGCCTGGGTGCATTGAGAGCCTAACATCCAACTGTCTGGCTCGCTCTCCAACTTTTGCGAACTCTTTTTCACAGTACGCAACCACATCAGGACGGCGCCAAAAATAACACCAAGTAGGCTCGGTATAAACAGGAAGTACATCACTACCCAATCGGACCATTCTAAGCTGAGGGGGAAGATTTCCAACATACTCTATAAGTCTCCCATAGGACGCTATGTTATGGACCATAATGTCCCACAAGCGTTCTTCAGCAACATCTACAGTTTGCCTGTTGAGCCACTGTACTGTTGTGCTACGAGTATTTAGTGGGCGTTGAATTTCTTCTAGTACTTTCTTTTTCTGTGTCTGATCAGCATCCATAAATTTACAGGCAAAGCCTATACGTTTTTGTGTAGATTTCATAAAGTCACCACAGGTTGTAAATTTTAAGTCCATAGTATTATAGTAACACCTTTATTGCCAATTGTCAATCACCCATTTATCTTTACAGTTGTGCGGATTTGGGTCTCCATGAAATACTGCTACACTTGTTCCATCTTTTATTACAGGATCTCCATTAACTGCAAAGTCTCTTTGTCCTTTTGGTTTATTATCAAACCTTGGTTTGCCGCGCATTTCCCACTTATAACTTTGTATCCATTCGTCTGGCCAAAAATTAAAATTTTGTGTTATACAAACTCTAATCCAATCTTGGTCACCTGGATAGCGTTTCATAATACTTTGTGAATTGTTTATAAAGTTTGTCCAAACTTCTGAATGTTGCCCTGTGTTTAATCTAAAAACACTTGAATTAAACTTTTGATAATTTTTAATTACAAATCTATTAAAGTCTCTAATAATATAAAACTTACCTGGATCGTGTGTAAATAGATAATCAATATTATCAAATATAATTACATCTAGATCAAAAAATAATATTGTACCTTTAATAGACAAGTTAGGATTAAAAAACATCGGCTTATACCACCATCCTTTTAAAGGATGATCTGGTAATGGCTCAATTCTAATCTCTTCATTTATGCCTTCAGAATTTTCTGTAAAGCAAACAAATTCATAATCAATGGTTAAATTTCTTTTGACCATTGTATGTAGCTTGTTTACATAATCTGCATTATACTTGTCGCCGTATTTTAAACAAACTACATAATTTTGGAACGGTGTTCTAGTAGGAGGTTGAGGTGCAGGTATAGGTCTTTTGACTTCTTTTATTGGTTCTACAATTTTCTGAGGATGAGTGCTTGCACCTATTTGCTTGAGAGCTTTCTCCTTTGCTTTACGGATTTTTCGCTGCTCTTTTGTTTCGCCTTCTATGTACTTTTTAACCAAAACTAAGCCTCGTAGATTGCTGAATTTGCTCCGTGTTCTGCGCACTCTACTCGCACACAGTAACAACGATTGTCTGTTGCCTCACGTATAAGAGCATCTGCAAAGTTAAATGCGTGTTCTGCAAACTTCTCTGCACCAACACCGTCAAATACTTTAATCTCTGCAAGACCTTTTTCTTCTAGTTCTAGTAAATCGTCTAGCATTGGATCTGCAGAATCTACAACTAATTTGTGATCAAAATTATCTTCTAGCCAAGCCTTTAAGGGCTTTAAGCCACCAAAGTCTACAGCCCAGTTTTTATCATCTAAATGATCACATCCAAATGTAAATGTAAATGCTAGACTGTATCCGTGTAGCAAATGACAGTGTGAATGATCTGCGTTGGGTTGACGAAACACTGCTGATAGTCCAATATTGTGTCCGTAGTGTTTTGTACTTAGATGTCTTGCCATATATATTTCTCCTATTAAATATGTAGCGGCAGAGTTAGAAGGGTTGACGCCAAGACCTGTTGTATTCATACTATGTATTATAATATATGTTACTTATGTTGTCAACCTTTACATTTGATTTCTTCCAGGCTTTGGGTCGTGTCCAACCATCTTCTTGATATATTGTAAATTTAATTTGTGGGAAATTCTCAAAGATTTTTGCAATTTGGTAGATCCAATATGTAGGATCTACTGCCCTTTTATTAGATATGCTATAGTTTGCAGTGTCTTTATATATATTGTTTGTTTTTCCGTCTATACCATATAGATCAAAACCTACCATATTTACTTCATTTGTAGTTGTTTTCAATGCTCCTAATAATGTAGCATAAGGTCCACTACCCCAATGTTTAGGTAAGTCTAGTCGTTCGAATCCAGCATATGGCAAGCTAGGAACTTCTCTAAGTCTTTTAGTATTAAATTTTGAAAATAAATCAGGGCGGGTAAAAACTAAACTGTCATAATTTGCATTAGCATCAAGTGCTTCTTGTATCATTCTTTTATCAACACAAACAAGATAGTCGACATAATAATCTCTATAGATAGCGTTACATCCTACCTTTTTTGTGTTAATAGAATTTATGTCGATACTTTTTCGACTCTCGCCGTTGCCTATTACTAAAATCATAAATCTTTGATGTCTTTTTTTATAGAATCAAGTTCTTTATTTACGTTTTTGAATTTTTCTAGAGTTCTACCTAGTATATGAGTAACACTGCCTATAGTGTGTAATGCCCACCACCACCATATTACTGACATAGCAAACATTACTACACCGCCTGTTACTATTAATTTATGATAAATGGTTTCTAGTCCAAATAGTTCAATTAAAAATAATGCTGCTAGAAACGTTATTGGTAAAATTGTAGCTATCCAAGCCCACAGTTTAATTTCTTTTATTTTTTTGGTGTGAAAGTCCTTCATTGCCTATCTCCTTTGCCTTATACAAATATTTATGGTTTAATTTGTAAACAAAAAATTGTTAGTTTATGAAGAGATAAGGCCAAATGTTTTCCATTCGCCCGGTGTACCGTCTTTTATACACACCCAACCTATATAACCAGTAGGTTTAGGATCACTGTGCCATACTATGTCACCTTGTTTAAAAGTACCTTCAGTCGGTTTATTGTCTGAAACTGTAAACTTTTTATCTTGAAATCTAAGACCGCCTCTGACATCTAAATCTATATCTGACGGACTATTTTTAGTATTAACTCCCAGTCTGCCCATTACAGTTGTTCTTGTGCCTTCGCGACCAATATCAATATTTCCGCTTGGACCAATAACAATTCTAGGAGTATTATCTGTTACTACTTTTAATGTGTCTGTGGTAAATGTACCTATACGAGTGTATGTATCTTCAACATCTATAATAAACTCTGATTCTAAACTTACAACACTAATACTAGCATTTGGTGCATCTGTACCAAATCCTAAGCGCATAGAATCTGAGTTATAATGGATATAGCCATCAATAACTAGGTCGCCGCTAGTACGAAGATTTTCTAAAGTGCCAACACTAGTTAAATTTGAATTTCTTACACTACTACCTAATTCATTAGCAGACAACACTACTCTGTTGCCTATCATATAGTTTTGACCATTGCCTAAATCAATACTTTCACTAGTCCATATACGGTCTGGATTTGCTCTGTATATTAGTTGTTTGCTAGGCCCTTCGCCTGTCCATTGTACGCCTTTACCGTATATTCCTGCTTCGCCAGCAGCATTAAAGTCTATAGATGTAAGACTCTGCATACGTACATCATTGTTTGATAATGCAGTATTTAGAATATCGTGTAAAGAATCAGCAACTCCTTGAATTGCGTTATTTAAATCAGCAGTGTTTATTTCAGGCATGTGATAATCTCCGTATACAATATTTATCAAGAAACCTTGAGAAGTACTGTATCTAGATTACATCTTCCATTAAGTTTAGTGTCAGTTGTATTGATTTCGTCTAAAAACTTGCGCAATGCAACTTTACCTGCGCCTTTAAACTCTTTTAACTGTTCGTCGGGCTTGCGTAGAGTCTTTTGTACACTTAAATTTTCGTCAAATCCGATAATAGTAGTACCTTTTACACTTAAACCTGTACCATCTCTTGCAAGTCCTTTAGGATCAATAATTTCTGCAACATACTTTCCAAGTTTACGTGTTTTGATATTGAATACCCATAATTCATTTGCACCTACAACGTCAACTGGGTTGACACTAGCTAGGTTATACTTTGGATCTGCTTTACAGAATTTAAGTTTAGAAACAACTTTATCAGCACTACGTGGTTTTGCTTTACGCGGTTTACGATTGGCTTTTGCTTGATCAATAATAAAGTCTAACGCACTGTTAAGATCTTCAATTGCAGTACGGAACTTTTTAATGTCTGCTTTCTTAAGATGTGCATAGCCTTCTTTTAGTTGTGCCCACATGTCTTGATCATGTTCGCTCATCTTCTTTAATTGTCCAGCAGTAGGCATACGTTCTAGGTCGTCGTAATCTGCAAGAACGCCGTCATAAAAGCTCTTCATTTTACGTGCATGTGCTTGGCTAGGCTGTAGTTTTTGGAAATGCTTCTTAAAATCAAATGCTTTTGGATCAAAACTATCAGAGTCTTCAACCCAGGTTTCTAACCAAACGTCAATATCTTCCACCATATCAATAGACTGATCTCTAATACGTTCTTGGATAGTAGGAATATAGACGTTTGCCTTTTCTTTTTCTTCTTCTTTCTTTTCTTCTACTATCTTGCTGCCTACTTCTATCAATTTAGCAATTTGTTTTTTTACAAATACGCTAGCAGGTTTTAGATCTCCCATTGTGCCAGCAAGACTTTCCCAATATTCTGCTTCTTTAGGATTGAAATCAGGCATTCCAAGGTTTAGAAGTTTACAACTAATAGCAAGAGTATGATTAGCACCTGGTGCTTTCTTAGCGGCAACGATATCTTCTTTGGTGTATCCATTATCTTTCATCCAAGTAAAAATATCTACTTGTATATCAGATGCTTTAAACTCTTGGTAAATCTCATATCGAGCAGATTGCACAAAGCGATGATATGTTTGACCATCCCATTCTTCCCAACCGTCAAAGCTGAATAATGCTTGACCTGTTTTTCTACGAACGGGTGCTCTTTTCTTTTTCTTTGCTACTTTGGGAAGTGCCATATGTCTCTCCTAACAGTTATTTTGCTAGTATATATGTTTGTTTATGAAAAGTCAAGTACTTTTGACTCGTCTTTAGTCCAATAGACTTTCTCAATTCCGTAATTCTCAATTACATTTTCACAGCCTTCGCATGGTTTCGCAAGCCCGTATACCCAGCCCTTAGACGATATACAAGGTCGTTTAACACGTACTATGTGTAACTCGCACCGTTTAAGTTGCTCTGCTGTAATCAAGCGTAGTGCGCTTTGTATAGCGTCTACTTCGGCATGTCTGTAACGTTGATCATTGCGATATCCTTGTGTAAGCATTAGAGGATGAGTTTTAGGTTGGTTAGTACCAGTTGCAATTAGATGTCGCTTATACACAATGCCAGCAGCCATAGGAACACGTTGCCCATAGCCGCCAGATTCAATTGCAAGGCGAGTAAGAATTTTTGTGATTCTAGACATTAGTCCCAGAGGCTCTCATAGTATTTTCCAAACAATCTAAATCCGTTGCTCATACGTTCTTGATGTGCTTTTCTACCTTCGTCGTCTACGTTAATATGATAGCCACTAAACGCTTTAGTTTCATCTTCTACCCATTCACCGTAGTATTGCTCTTCCCAGTCCTCTGACTTGCTAGCAAAAGCAAAGATCATTTCGTCCATAACCCAGTCCCAACGTGCAAAATGTGTATCATCAGTACCATATTCATCTTGTTCTTTTGGACGAAGATCCTTTGGACAGTCGTCTGGATCAACATAAGGAGCACCGTGCTTGGTTTCTTTGAGTTGTATCAGCATAGGCAACACAATATGTGCAAGGGTATGGTCCATGCTCCAAGTGTCCCAACGGTCAATACGTACCTTTACTTTCTGTGTACGTCTATCAAACCAAGCCCAGTTAAACACGTTGTACACACTTTGTACAGCGTCTTCTAGTTTCTCCAAGAAGTTTTCAAAACGACTCTGTTCAGTTGGCCAATCTATGATGCCATACTTCTTGTCCATATAATGTGTGTGAATACGACAAGTTAGTCTGTTTGGATAGTTAGAAATTTTAATCTTCATAATAATCTACCACCATTACCATTTCTGGTTTGTCAGGATGTTGGAATGTTTTTGCAAACTCCATTGCTTCATGTGCATCTTCAAACAGTTCAGGTTGCAAGTCCCAACAGTGTTCTGTTTGCTTTGTAACATAAATCCAATCGTCTTTGCCGTCAAGACACACCATCACTGCGTACACGCTTCTTCTCCTCATAATCATGCACAAGCATAGTTAGCTCATCTATCTTATTGCCAGTCTCTATTACTTCAGGACATTTAGTTGCAAGCAAATCTAAGTCATAACGTCTTGGATAGTGTCGCAAGCATCTACGTGCATTGTTTCTAACTTCCTTAGGCACACGAGGTGTTTTCTTAGGATCGCACAAGTCTAATAAAAACTGTTCTGTATTTACTATACTGCTAAATCTTTCACAAGGTAATGTCATGCTAGATCCGTTATCAGTTTATAGTTGTCCCACGCTTTCTGTTGTGCAGGATTCATTTCGTTTTCAGGTACAAAGCACTCTAGCCAGTAGTAAGGCATACGGGGAGAATGAGCACCAAACTGCCGCGGTTGATGTATTTTACCGTTGTCATACAGTCTTATGGCCATACGTCTAAAGTCGTCGTACTCGTCTGCGAAGTCTGCCCATTCAGGATCGCTCATTCCGCCGTAGATGTATCCTTCCCAAATAGCATTCCAATGGTTATCGTTGTGTGGATCAAAATCTGTTCTTGCTACAATTACAAGTACTTCCTCTTCATCTACTACACCTGTGTATATATCTCGCATACAGCGAGAAAGACTTAGTCCTACTTTCATTGATTTGTATACCCCGGCCATTGTTTAGCAAATTCATTTGCGTGAATTTCGCTTTCAAAATAAAATGTATGCTCGTAAACATTTGTCCACGTAGTCATACTCCAAGACTCACGAGGTATGCGTCTGCGACACCAATCTTTACCTTTCCAGTCTAGATCACTGTGTAAACGTACTGCATAACCCGGAAGCCAGCGTTGTTTATATTCAAATACTTCCTGTGGTGTCATTTTAACACTCATTCTCTAAATCCCAAATACACCTGGGATTTTCGTACTTATAACTTTTCGTGTACTGCGAATCCTCTAAAGGTTTTGAATCGAGGAAACCGTAACGAATAAGTACCGTCTTGATTTTGTGTAATAGCATCTGCTCTTACCTCTACTAAATTTCCGATAATGCTGTTGCGACTATTCCAGAAATCATCACGATTAGCATCAGTGAAACCACTACCGACATTAACAGTAATTTGTCTGTCATCGTCGACTCCTTCGCATACAAACGCTCCAAGGCGCCCTTTGTTGCGACCAGTACCTTCTTCAATTTCTTTTACCTCCAATGTTACTTCAATAAATGGCTTTGCTTTAAGCCAAGCGTGTGTGCGCTTACATTCATATGGTGCGTCAATATCTTTAATCATTACACCCTCGTAACCACCGTCTACAGCCGCTTTATTAAGCTCTGTAAAGCGTGTTTGTCCTTCAGGGGTGTCTAGATCTACATCCTCCCAATCCAATGCTTGTACGTGCTCTAAGACGTCTTTATTTTGCTCTACCCAAACGCTAACATATTGACTTCTAACGTGTTGTGGTTTATTCCATACACCTTGTTGAAAGTTTTCTAGAGGAACTATATCAAACAAATGTAGTACAGCATCATTTGCTTCTACATTCTCTTTGCGATGCACTTGCTTCATAAGATCTTGGAAGTTAGCACTCATTACTTCGCCATCTAGAACAAGATCATACGGAACAGGTTTCTTAGCAATTACTTGTTCAATCTCTGCAATGATGTGTCCAAAGTTGTGAAACTGTTTTCCGTTACGGCTAAACATTTCTACTTTGTTGCCTTGAATAACTGTAATAACACGAACACCATCTAGTTTAATTTCAATCTGCTTTTGACCTACCATTTTCTTTTCGTGCTTGGCTGAGTCGTGTGCAAGAGCGCAAGTGAACACAGGAACAGTACCTGGTGCTACTTTGTTTACAGTTTTTTCGCTTACACCACAACGTAGGTCTTTGATAAGTATTCTGCGGTACCAACCGTTCCATTGTTCAGTTGTAGCAACACTCATTGCTAGTTCAATAGCATCACGAGCGGCGTGTCCTGTTAGTTCGCGATTTTGTAGTTTTTCTGCAAGTTCTTTAAACACAGGCCACGCAAGTCCTTGTCCAGTTAGCACGTCTGAGCGTTCTGGTACTTGCTTTACACCAAATGTTACAAGCGGATCTAATGCCATACGCAATCCTTCAAAGAACTCTGGAAGACCTTCTTCGTGGGCGGCACGAATGATATCTTCTTTGTTAATACGACTGGAATGTGTTTCTAGTGCTCCAATAATATAGTTTGGTTGTGTTCTTACCATTCCATCGCCCCTTCTACTTTATCTAAAATTGCTTTTGAGTGCTTGCAGGATCCTCTAAATGTAAATCCTGGACAATCACAATCAAATCCTTTGTCGTGTAATTCTACACTGTACTCGTTGCCCTTGCTGCCTGCTACAGGCCAAACGAAGCCCACCATCCAATGGTCCTTAGACTTAAAGGAGGTGGGCTTCAAGTACTTTGCTGTGTACTTGCTCATACTAAATCCTCAACGCTGATTGGCGTAAAGTTAATTTGTTCAACACAAACACACTTGTAAGGACCTTCTGGTGAAGGATTACTGTGAATATGTCCGTGTACGTTCAACTTTGGCTCATCGCCCCATCTATGTCTTTCAGCAAGTGTAGTTGGATGCAACGGAGTGTGTGTTAAAATTAACCCTGGAACACTGTCAATCCAAAGTTGAATGTCTTTAAAGAACGGAGTAAGCATCTTTACATTATCATGGTTACCTAGTACAAGTCTTTTCTTGCCTGGTAACTTAGTAAAGTTTTGCTCCATCCAGTCAACTTTGTCCATACCAAACAGAACGTCTCCACAGTGAATGACAGTATCGTTTGGCTTCACAACACTTGCCCAGTTGTCTAACATGCACTCGTTCATTTGCTCTACAGAGTCAAAAGTTCTAGGCGGCTTGCCAGCGTAATCCTTAAAGGTAAGGATTGCTTCGTGGTTAAAGTGTGTATCACTAATAACGAATATATCTGCCATTTTGTGTGCCTATTTGTTTGCCTAATTTATGTATATATTATAGCAAGGATTTGCTATTGTGTCAACCATTATGATCTTGTTTAAAATCAACAACTTAGTGGAGTGAGCGACAGGATTTGAACCTGCATAAAACGGATTTGCAATCCGTTGCCTAACCTTTCGACCACGCTCACATGTTTGGTGGGGAAGGGAGGAATTCGCACCTCCACAGCTTTCGCGCCGAATTTACAGTCCGGTGGGCTCACTCGTGCCCAGCCTCCCCAAATTGGTCGGGGTAGCAGGATTTGAACCTGCGATCTTTCCGCCCCAAACGGAACGACTTACCAGACTAGCCTATACCCCGTAATTGGCATCGGTTGAGGGATTCGAACCCCCTGATTATTTCTAATCCTGGTTTTGGAGACCAGTGTACCACTCCAACTGTACCGAACCGACTTAAACTTTTTACTTCCTCCATAAAAAAAGCCCCTAACTGAATTAACTGCTAGGGGCTTTCAACGTACTAAAAAGTCACATCAAGACAAACCCCTACCTCCTGGCGGGCACCAATACAAATAATTTGTTGCTGTCTTGAACATGTTAATATTCCTTCTAAGTATGTATATACTATAACTTCTTTGTATTTATATGTCAACCACTTTTTCACATTTTGCTTTTGTACCGCAATGCGGACAGTGAAAAACAGCTCTGTCAATACAATATTTGTCCTCCATAGTTGCAAAAGTAAAGTAGCCTTTGCAACTACTGCAAGTTAAGTGCCAAATAATTTCCTTGACTGCTTTAAACATTGTAAAGTATTTATTACTACTTATACAATATAATATACAAAAAGAAATATATTTAACATAAACACCATTGTCATGCCTAAACCTACAAGTAAGAATATGATAGGATTACCGTCTGCAAAATCTCTTTGCCTTCTTTCTCCAGACGAAACTCCAAAAAATGCAGATAGAACACTCTTAATTGTTTGCCAAACACTCACAGTGTTGACTAATATTAGTAAAAGGGTTTGTGCTGTCATTATTTTTCCTTGTATCTTTCTTTGTAATCTTTTATAGCAGCTTTAATTGCATCTTCTGCCAAAACTGAACAATGTATTTTTACTGGGGGTAAGGAGAGCTCTCTAGCAATGTCGGTGTTCTTAATCTCAGTGGCATCGTCAAGAGTTTTGCCCTTGACCCATTCTGTAAGGAGACTAGAACTAGCAATAGCACTGCCGCAACCATAGGTTTTAAATTTTGCATCTTCAATAACACCGTCATCATTTACCTTGATTTGTAATCTCATTACATCACCGCAAGCTGGAGCACCGACCATGCCAGTACCCACACCATCAGTGTCTGGATCCCATTTGCCTACATTCCTAGGATTTTCGTAGTGATCAATTACTTTCTTGGAGTATGCCATAGATTGCTTCTCTAAAGGCAGGATCTTTGCCAAACTGAGATGCTGCTTCTGCTCTTCTCTTAGCCAGTACTAAAGGCGAATTAGGCTTGCGCTTTTCGCGATATGCACCATGTGAGCTCATTTTAGCTCTTTTCCTAATTTTACCACTAGTCTTTAGTGTTTTTGCCATGAGATATCATCCTCTGTCAGTTGTTTATCTATGTATTGGAAATTGAAATATATTTATCTTTGTCAACTACTTTTATTTCTATAACTGTATTTTAATAAAATTCTGTGTTTTGCCACCAAAAAACAATAGTATATCTATGACTCTTTAAAACTTTATTTAGGCCATGTCCGATTTCTTTACCATTAAAGAACGTTAATCTGTTCTTTTTAGGTTTTATTGTAATTCCGTCTTCGGTAAAAAATTCGCCGCCGTCGAAATCATCATTTAAGTAAAGTATACTATTGAAGTCTTCGTCGTTACTTGCTCTCTGTGCTTCGTCATGTATATGCATAGGAGAAAACGAATCTATAGGCCAAGTTTGTAATTCAGCTCCTCTGCATGTTAGTTTGACTCTTAATTTTGATTCAATATATTCTGTAATGTCTGTAATTATTTGTTCATCTTCTAGAAATCTTATATTTCTAGTTGGATAAAAATGAAAATAATGATTTCCTTCGTCTGTCATTTTTTTAAAATGAGATGCTAGTTTATTTTTATAATAATCTAGCATAAACTCAGGGTATACATCGTCAAATACATACATTAAAAATATTTTTCCAACATTTCTAATCTATCATTGGCAGCAGCCATTGCGTCTAATTCTTTTTGGATAGTTTCCATAATGTCCGAATGTTCACCAATTCCGACAACTTTTTGCATATAAACTTCGACATTTGTTTTGTGTAATTCTAGTTCTGCTTCTGCATGCTTCCGTGCTGCATTGATCATTTGTTCACGCAATTCCATAATCCTTTCCTATTAGTAATGGTGCCGGATACAAGAGTCGAACTCGCGACCTTCTCATTACAAGTGAGCTGCTCTACCAACTGAGCTAATCCGGCTTGTTATTTTACTTATATAATTTACAATAAGTTCTATTTATATTTGAATATAAAATCATTTTTTCTCACATCAACTATTTTATATTCTAACTCGTTTAAAAAATTAAAAATCTTCTGTCTATGTAAGAAACTTTCTTGCGATCTAGTACAATGTATCTCTACCATAATTACTGGCTTGCTAAAAATGATAGTTTCTTTTGCACCTTGTAAGACTTTGTCTTCGTGTCCTTCTACATCTATTTTTATTAAATCAACATTTTGAAAATAATATGAATCTATTGTTTTTGTTTTTACTCTAATTTGTGTATTATAATCTACTACTTGAGATCTTCCTGTAGACGCATTTGCTTGGAAAAACATTTTTTCATTTTTATTGCTACATGCAAAATTATAACTTTCAATATTTTTACAATTAGCATTTTCAATATTTTTTAAAAAACATTCGTAAACATCTTTATGAGGTTCAAAAGATACAACTTTTTTAAAGTATTTAGAAAACGGTATACTAAACCATCCGTAACTTGCTCCAATGTCTATGCACGTTTGTTTAGAAATTAAAAAATTTTCAACAAGATACTGAGTTGCATTATCGTGCCATCCATCAGAATCAACTTTATTTTGACTAAAGTTAATCATAGGCAAATCTTTTTCTTGTTTTAGTATCTTCCAAGTGTTCATAGCATTTTAAATTTGGAGTCAAGCCAGGGAATCGAACCCTGCCACAGCGGCGACTCGTGACGCCTAGTCGTGTCTATGCTGCTAGCAAACCTGCGCTGACATATTGGCGGAAGCGGTGGGATTCGAACCCACGAGACGCTATCAACGTCTGTCCGTTTAGTAGACGGGTGCTTTCGACCACTCAGCCACGCTTCCTAAAAAACACACTCCCAGTTTATCAGATCTGTTGCATCAGCTATACTGTATGCAGAGTGTGCTTTAAGTTAATATTTAAAGATATTTTTAATTAGTGCTTCCGCTTCTGGATAACTATCCATTAGTGTAACTTGATCGTCAATTTCTTGTAGTCGTTCAAGTTCTTCTTGTACTGTTAGTTCACTACGTGGAATACTTCTTTCATAGAAGGGATTATAGCTTGTAGGCAAGTATGGCTGTGTCCAACTAAAACTATAACCGTTAATGTGATCTCGCATTGCTACCTCTTAGCGTTGAAATTGAAGTGTGACCCAACGGCCGTTTTCTTTAAAACGAATAGTGCTATGACTATAAACTTCTTGCTCCACACGAGTATAAGTTGTTTCGTTATAACACTGTTGCTCTTGACGATAACCTGTGATTATTTGCTGTCTTGAACCTCTCTTGTTTGCAACATCGGCACCAACAATAGCACCTAATACAGTCATAGCATCTTTGCCGCTGCCGCCACCGATTTGATTACCAATAGCGCCGCCAATAACTGCACCTAGCACTGTATCACCTGTACTTGCTTGTCCTTGAACAGTACCGTAAATTGGAACTTCTATGGTATCACAAACACGCTCAACATCAGGTATACGTTGAACTACTGTACGGTAATGATCTTCAATTGTAGCATTAACTGCTGTTTCTGCAAACACAGGAGTACTAGCAAGTAATGCAAGTGTTGACGCAATAATTAAATTTTTCATTTTAGATTCCCTTACTTTGTTTAACTTAATTATAGTATAGCATATATTTATAAAGTTTGTCAACTGGAAAAATACCAACTTTGCTCGTATTCATCTACAATATTTACACTGTTTATGCGGTTATATCTAAAACTGCGCCATCCTTTAGCATTTACGTCCCAAACACTTACAAGTTCTTCTCTGTTTATTTCGCGAACTTTCTTTTGACTCATTGTGTCATCTTTTGTTGCAGGTGGTTTCATATCTTCACGCAGTGTACAGGTCATAACACGCTTGTCACCGTTAAGTTTTGTAAAATCAACTACTAGAACGTTTTGGCTTAGTATGTTCTGTAGATCCTTTCTGGTCGGAATCCCCTTGAGATTTGCTATTGTTTCGCTTACCGAAAATTCGTTCGTAGTTGTTTCTGTATTTTGTATCGTCTGCACCTTTTCTTCTTCCACTACCTTTACCTCCATGCCACTTAGTTGTCATCGTTTCTTCCTATTTGAGAAAACACGTACGAATAGTACAATGTTAAGCCTATACCTATAGGAGCAATCATCATTACTGCTCCTATACCAATTACGCCTGCTGACATTATAGTTCTTCCCAAATTCCAATAAATTCAGCTACAGCAAAGAAGAATGCCAATAGCACTACTGATCCTGTTGCGGCTGCTCCAAGACAACCTGCTAACCGCACTGCACTCTTAACTAAACTAAGATAAAAATGTTTCTTACCAGGATCTTTAGTTGCTATTTCCATTATCTCTTCTCCACTACTTTATCTGCAAATCCGTTATCGACTGCTTCTTGTGCTGACAAGAACGTGTCAAACTTCATAGTTTCAAATAATTCTTCAAAAGTCTTACCTGTGCTGTTATGCTTAACATACAATTCTGTAAGACGCTCGTTTAATCGCTTAGACTCTTTCAAATGACGAATGTTATCTTCCATTTCCATTTCTTGGATGTGTACACTGCCTCCAGTACCTCGTGTGCCTGAGCTAACACGGTGGATCATTGTGCGGCTCTCTGGCAGTACAATACGCTTGCCTGATGTACCTGCTTGTGCTAGAAACGAGCCCATTGACGCTGCTTGTCCTGCAACAATAGTACGCACATCACATTTGATGTACTGCATAGTGTCGTAGATAGCAAGACCTGCTGTTACTGAACCGCCTGGCGAATTAATGTATAAGTTAATATCTTTGTCTGGATTTTCACTTTCAAGATAGAGCATCTGTGCCATAATCACATTAGCCATTGTATCTTCTACTGGACCGTTTAACATAATGATGCGATCCTTCATCAAACGTGAATAGATATCCCACGAACGTTCGCCGTTTGCTTCTTTTTCAACTACCATAGGAATTAGTGGCATATTAATATCTTCCTTTTTTAATTATAATTTCTTTTGGTCCAGCAGTGGTAAATTCCATTCCGTGTGCATTACCTACATAAACTCTACCATTCCATCGCATATGAATCTTATTGTTTGCAATAAATGCATCAAGTGATTCATTTACACGAATGTTATCTACTTCTGCTTCAACACTTTGTTCATTGCGAGTGTTTGTAATAGTAGCATACTTTTCATACTCAATTCTACTGTTCATCGGTAGAACTCTGTAATGTATTGTTTAGTGTAGTTGCTAAACAAAAATTTTCTACAAGTAATTTTGTCATACTTGCCATTGCTACAGCAGCCCTTTGTTCTTCAGGCAAACTATCTAATTGTTCAAAAACATTTTTTGCCATCGCAGTAAAAATGTCGTCTTCTTTAATGCCATTTGCAGCAAAATCAAAATTAAGAGACAACTTTGATTCTTTTGCTAATTTTGCAATTTCTCTAATTGCAAGTGTGTTTTCTGTATTATCTTCAGCCATTATATTTTTCCTAATGTAGTGTTACTTCTTCCTCTTCGTTTGGATCAATATTAAAATAATCTAAACATATTTTTGCAACAGGTTCAGGAATTGTTTGATTTTCTAATCCTTCGGGTATAAAAATACCTTTAAGAGCTCCAGTTTTACCACAAACTATTAATCCATAATCTTGGTCATCCAACGATGTTTCAAATTTAATGCCCATTTGGTTTCATTCCTTTCCGTGCAAATTCTTTTGCTCTTTTGTTTATCTCTCTTTCATTTAGTCTTGTATATGCAAGATGTTGTTTCCATTCTCGAACTAATTTTTTACTATCATTTTTCGACTTCTTTTTGGACAAATCTTCCATTTTTGATTTTAAAAACTCCGTCTAGTCCAGTTGAACGAATATATTGTCTACCACCATCGATCATTTTGCCTTCAATAAAAAGACAATCATGATGACTGCTTGAATAGTACCAATGATTGTCTTTGTCTTTGATCATACCAAATTCAAAGTCTTCAACAATGTCTGCATTACAAATCATCATACGATCATTCATTCTATCGTTGTACAATCCAAAGTAACGATTTCCAAATTCAGGATGTGGTGTAGCTCTGTAGTAAATATCTACAGGACGATCGCTCGCCTTAAGATCAGTAGTACACACATACTTAACAGGAACACCGTCCTTTTCTGTATAATGTGATTCTATTTTTTCTCTATCAAATTGATAAGGGTGTTTAATATCCATTATTCTTCATCCCATCCTTTAATCATTAGCCAAAAAAACAATAAACTAACTATACCTAATCCTGCAATTAACTCAACTAACGTAATCATCTTTTACCTTCTTAGCAATAGTTTTATGAATACCAGGATTTACTCTCAATACGTGTGGCATCATTTCGTGTCTAATATAGTTACGAGTATAACACACATCTGCGTTGCTGTCATCCTCTAAATAAGGAACATTATGCAAATTTGCCCATAGCTCAAAATCTCGTTTGCGTGTTTGACGAAACGGACGAATTACACTGTTACGCTTGTAAGGAATAATCTTTCCTGTACCGTGCATACTTGACCATACCCATGTTTCTACACAGTCGTCTAGGTGATGGCAAGTAATCACTGGCAAGTGACGATCTGCATATACATCAATCCACTTGTATCGTTCTTCTCTCCACCATTCTTCTTTGCTCATTCCTTTAGGTTTTGTGTCTTTGGCAATACCACGGATCTGGAATGGTAGATCATACTTGTCAACATAACGTCTTACTAAATCTTCTGCTCGTTTGCCATATTCTGTTCCATGATTAAAATGGAAAACCTCTACCTCATGATTGCGACAAAGAAAATCCAATGTTGCCATTGAATCAACTCCTCCACTAACAGCGATCATAACCTTGCGTGGAATTTTGCCTTGAACTTTAATCATTATACAACCAATCTTGTTAGTGCTACACTGTCAATACTAACTAATAGAATATAGTTTGCTAACATTCCTGTAGACTTTCTTGTGTAAGCTGCCCATGCAAAGATAGCACACTGTAAAATAAACAAAGGATATAGCAGTAGAAATGGAGGTTTAGGTACTGTAATCATCATAGTTACTGCACAAAATATACTTAAAAACCAAGCAATGATTTCTAAAACACATCGTGTAGGATTTTGCTGCCAGTCTTCTTTAATCCAATTTAATACTACGTAAATTATATTCATACGTCACTATTATCATTCCATTTTAAAATTTCAATTTCTCCATCAGCATTTTTCTTGTGCCGTAAGAAGCCGTTTTCAATCAAGGTATCAATAGTTTTACCAGTTGCATCAATATACGTTGACTTTAGCATTAAGAAATATGTTGCAAAAGAACCTGCAAGATATGCTCCAAATAACCACATTACATTCTCTGTAAACATTATGCTTTTACCGCCCTAAAATTTTCTCTGCTCCAACCTGTGTATTTGCTTGCGCTACCGTAACGCATATAACATTGAGTAATTGCGTCTTGTTCGTTAAGAGCCTTTACTAGATCAATATGTTTTTTACCTACATAGACATTGTAATAATAAAACATTTTTATACCTTATATAGTTTTACATAGTTAAGACGTGTTTCGTTTGCATCAAACAAACGATTCTTAGTCTGTGCTTTTACTTTGGCTTTGATACGCTTCATACTGCCAATCTCTTGATCAAACTTGTTCATATAAGAAACAAGGTTGCCATCAGTAGTAACAGCAGTAAAGTTGTATGACTCCCACTGTGCGCTGTAACGCTTGTCAAGAATTTTTATCACAGCCTCTACACTATCTTTTTCTTTACCTAAGTGCTGGCTATCACGATACTCTACACGGATTTCTTTCTTTAGTCCGCTTTCATGTTGATCACGTGCGATAAATTCTGGAGCAAATGCAATACGACCCATACCCATAACCTTAACTTCGTCTTGCGATAGTTCTTTAACCATATCTGCTTTGAAGCCGTCCAAGTCACCTAAACCCAACATCACATAACGCTTCATCCACTTGAGTGCTTCTTGTACGCTTGCATAGTCTGCTTCAGTGGGCTCAAACATTTCAAAGTCTGAAGGCAACCATTGTGCATCGCTAGTGTTTAATTTCTTCTGCCAATAAAACTTAACAAGGTCTTTGTTAGGAAATTGCGTAGACGCTTCTTCAAATCTACGCAAATCTTTAATGTAAGTTTTTTTATTAATACGGTATGCCGCATATGCAACAGCAAGTGCGTCTGTAAGTTTTACAGTCTTAGGGGGAAGCGGTTTAGAATAACGAGAACGCTTCACTTCTGCATCCTCGTCTGCAAGTTCGTAAGCGAGTTCGTTACGCTTAAATTCTTGTTTACTCATGTTGCCCCAATCTTGATTTGCCCATCCAATTGGATTGTAATTTGTCGTTGCTGACATTGTGTGTGCCTCTGTGTTTGCCTAACTATTAATAATAGTATAGTGTCAAAGGCACACGTTGTCAACCATTATTCAAACAATTCTTCGAAGATTTCTTCATTAATTTGAGGTCTTTCCATGCCAGGATGACGAACTTTTGAATTATCTTTTGGAATCTTTTGGTATATTTCCTCAGGAACAAAGAATCGATCCATAACACCTTTAATACGTTGCCAGTCAGTTCCTAGATCATTTCCTTGGAAATCTGTAGTTACATAGTTGCCAACTTGCTTATGAAATAAGTCAAACATATCCTGCGGAGTATAGCCAAATTTCTTACACTGTGCTTCTACTATTTCTAGTTGTACTACAGGACGACAACGTTGAATAGTTTGTAGAGCACCTTTAAGAATAGGATATTCATATCCTTCGCAATCTACTTTGATTGCATCAACATTTTCAAAGTTATAACTATCTAATGTATTAACTGTTACATCATACACTTCATACTTTGTCTTTTGCTTGCGTTCTTCCGTAAGAATACAGTTGTGTCCTACATTGTTAGGATGATCTTCCATTTGGAAACTGCCAGCAACATCACCCAGTCCTACATTGTGCAAATGTACATCAGCACTCATTGTTAAACTTGCAAATGTTTTGTCAGGAAACTTATACCATCCATCTGCATGATCAGGATCATGTTCACTCATTACTTTTTGACTGTTGTAGTAACGTCCTTTAAGTTCTACATGTTGGTTAAGTTCTACATTAGCTTGTGCTAATGCAAATGTGCTAGGGGTAGGTTCAAAGCCGTGAACTGTTTGAGCCCATGTGGCATACTCCATTGTATTGTTAGCAACATTCATTCCAACATCAACGATAGTACGAGCATTAGGTAAGCACTTGCGTAACCATTTTAAATTTCTGCCTTGGTACGGACCGTTTTCTCTTGCAAAGCGTTGCACATATAGCGCATCATCTTTCCATACCCAATATAAACGACCCATGCGATTGTGTATTAGGTCTTTAGTAGTATCTGCCTGTAATTGAGGATATAATGTTTTAAAAAGATTTATATCCCATTCTTGCCATTTATAATTTTTCATGCCTTTTTCCATCTGTCTTTAAACTTGTCAGGATAAAAGTTAGTAGCAATTTCTGCTGCATCATTCCTAACAAGAATATCTAAGTTCGTATCATTTAGAACTGGGCTTGTACTGCTCTTAGGTTCTTTGTTATACGTACTATTATATATTTCTTCTTTGAAAGTGTCAAGTTGAATCCGGCTTATGTTTTCTAACTTAGCTCTAAATTCTTGGAAGTAAGCATTTCGATTCCAGCGGTTACTGTTGACTTCTTGTATTGTGCAGTTTGTAACTTCTTCAAAACCGTCGTCTGTAAACTGTAGGACATTTGCACCTACATTAGCATAACGCCAAAAAGGAGCAATGTTGTTGTTTAGATTATCGCCACCATCTTTGCGCTCTGTATTGTGTACAGTAACAACAAGACTGTGATCGACAACAAAACGAACCATGCTCAAAGGATCAATTTTGTTATTGCTTAGAATTTTATTCAGCAACAATACTTTAATATTGTTGACTTGAAAATTATGCTCGCAATGAAAGCCGCCTTCCTTGGTGTGGAACTCTTTTGTTGTGAGTCCACCTAAGCCTAACTTTTGCATTTCTAGTAGGGCACGACCTGTAATCAAATCAGCACCACTGTTGCCTGTCTTCTGTGTTGTATTTAGAACATCACTTTGTGTTTCGCGAATACAAAACCCTAGTGCATTATAGTTTTCATTACTAGCAGTCTTATATCCTTCTCCAGCACTAGATCCGCCCATAAAGTGATGTTTGAACCAATGATATTCATTTAGTTCTTCTATGTCTTTTGTGTTCACAGCATTAGCAAACGAACGCAAATCACTTGCTAAAAAATGTAAACGCAATCCCCACTTACAAGCCCTTTCAATTTGCTTGTTTACATCTTGATTTAAAAATTTTACGATATTCATATTGTCTCCTTCAACATCTTAACAATATTCTCATATCGATGAATATCTTCGTGTGTTGCATTATTTTTTAGCGTGTTACATTTGTTGCAGATAATCCAAAAGTTTTCAATACTGTCTACTCCGCCTTTGCTTCTGGGAATCTTATGATCAGTACTAGGAGTGTTTTCGTCTAGCTTGCCTTTGTTGTTTTTACCAATTCCGTAGTCTAGTCTACTTCCGCAACAACTACAAGCTTCTTCACACAGTGCAAGATAAGGTTCATACTCTACACCCCATTTTTGAGAATTAGTCCATGCCCATACTACTCTTAGATCACCAGTCTCACAAACTTTGCGATATAAATCTCTAGTTAAATAAGTTCCAGGGTCGTATTTTTTATACATCTTCCTCCTCCCACTCAACTAATGGCATATCAATTTCAAATGGTTTATCAACAAGAGATGTTTGATAAGTTTTGTTATACACATCAATCAAACCACTTGCTACTTTTTCTTTGACACCCATACCTTTGTAGTTAGTAGGATATGCTTGTACAAACTCTTCCTTGATGTCTAAATGTAGTCTGTCTGCGCTTTCAAAAAACCCTGCGCCGCAACTAAACAGATCATCAAATGTTTCTTCGTCGTATACGCCTGCCTGCTCCATAAGGTCTTTGACTTTTAAGAAGCCCATCATGGTTGCAGTTTTAATATTCTCATTAGGCCAATATAACCGATATTTGCTTAGAACTTCGTACACTGCATCATTACCGTAATCCTCTACAGCATTATATAAATCTGTCATGTGTGTAATTGACCCAGGGCGGCTAATTTTATAACCAGTTTCACAATTTGCTTTTTGTACCGTTTCTTCAATTGCAATAGCATCTGCGTAACCCATTTTGCAATGTTGCTCATGTATAAAATATTTTGCCATAGGTTGTTGATCAGTATTCAATGCTAGTAGCATTTCTGATTCTACATTTTCGTCATCGCTTTCAACGTAAAACATAGGAATAGGTGCATCAGGATACATACTTACATAAGCAATTAAATGTTGCTGACCGTCTGCTAGATGATAAAACCCTGCACTATCTTTACGTGCTTGACCTGGAGTCATCACGTAAGTTTTCCACTTACCTGCAAGTTTCTTAATATGTACAGGTTCTGGATAACGTTGACGATCATAATTAATAAGCACATTTTCAGAACTTACCCATGCAAACTTTAGGGTAGTTTGCGGATCATCATTTTTAAGTTTGAGTTTACCTGTTCGTTGAGTTACTAAACGTGCAACTTTCTTGATAGGTACATTACGGTTTTTGCGTCCTTCTGAGGGATCAAAAGGTGCTAAGGTTAGTTTTGTTTTTGACATCATTACACTCCGTGTCTTTGTCGTTGCGTTATATAGTTAATATAGCATTAATAATCACATATGTCAACCATTAATGTCATATGTCCATTTGTATTTTCCAAGATCATTTGCTTCGCAATATTGAATAAACAATCCTGCTTCTCTACCATGTGCTTCAATTTCCCACGGACTGTCCCAGTAACTTAAATTATTACTGACCCACTTGCCTTGCCAGCGATGCTTTGCATTACGTGCTCCTACATAAAGCTCGCCTCTAGCATACTGTTTGACATGCACAAGTTCGTGTGCAAGAACTTCTAAAAGTCTACGTAGTTTCATGCCTTTATGCAATTCGATTTCAAATGTTCGCGGGCGATCGTGCCACTGCTCGTCATTTGACAAACAGTATCCATATGCATCTTCTAATTTTACTAGTTTAATATGAATATCTAGATCTTTAATTCTTGGCATTAACTTCTTGCAAACGAATTCAGTCATAGATCGTATGTGTTTCTTTTGACTTGCAGTTCCGCCAGTAATTTTAACTTGCATAGCTACTCCTACTGTTCTTGTAAATATGTATATATTATAGCAAAAATAGCTATGCTTGTCAAGTTTTTAAAGACTAAGAAAATCAATAACTTACTAATCTTCTTGGGTTAACTCGTCATCTACAGTAGGAGTTTTATAACCCTTTAGAGCAGTATCGTCTGTTACTTTACCTAGTCTTTCATTTCTAGAATTTTTAACAAACTCTTTTAGTTTTGCTACAGATCCTGGTCCTTCCCAAACACTATTAAGTTCTTCGTTAATTTCATCTAAAGAAATAGCTGAAAGAGTATGTCCTCGTCCTATCCATTTATTTTCTATTCTATCGTAAAATTTTTCGAATAGATACTCTTGTAGTGTCTCGGCAATGAGTGAGTGATCTGAGATGTTGAATGTGCCAGAAAAAGTGTCTAGCGTTCCTGTGTTTGACATAAAGTCCTCTTATTGTCTGTAAGTGATCCGGCCTTTGTTAAGATCGTAGGGTGACATTTCAACCTTTACACTATCACCTAAAACCAATCTTATTCTATGTTGTCGTAACTTGCCGCCGGTGTAGCAAGTTATAACATGCTCGTTTTGAAGTTTTACCTTAAACATTTGATTCGGAAGGACGTCAATAATTTCGCCTTCAACTTCTATAATGCCATCATTCTTGGCCATTTGTCTCCTTCTTAGAAATGGATATTTTTCCATCTTCTGATTGTATTACTAGTGTGTCACCTTCTTTCCAACCCATTTGTTCTAAAATTTCAGGTGGTATTGTCATTAACACATTTTCTTCGTCGCCTGGAATATCTTCAAAGATATCTTCTGCTTTGTATGTTGTAATCTTTGCCATAGTGTATTTACTTCTTACCTAATAGTTTTAAATTTAATACAAAGTTTTCAACCATTAATTTTACAATAATTGCTCCGTCTGTGAGCGGATTTCTTTCCATTTCAAGTACATGCGTTGCCATCATTGTAAAGGCTTGTTCTTCTGTAATATTAAGTTCGCTCCAATCAATTGGATCGACGCTATCACATTCTTTAGCAAGTTCAACTAAATTGCGAACTGCTTCATTGTCCACTTCAAACATTTCACTCATAATTAAATCCTTATAATATAATTGTATTACCTTTTTATTGTTTTGTCAACCTGGTAAATACTATATGGAAGATGCGTATCGTGTTGCATTTTACGATGTTGTAAAAGAAACGCAAGCCAAAACAGGTTATGATTTACCAGAAAACCTTGAGGCTTACGTTGTAATGCTTTTGGCTCATAACATTGATCGTCCTGATTTCTTGCCTGAAGATTCTTTTGCTCAAGCATATCTAAAACTTAGCCGTCCTGCTGATTTGAGTGCAAAAGAACTTGGTGATACTTGTCTCTTTGTTACAGGTGTATTTCCTACTTACGGTCGTAAACATGGTATTAATCGTCGCTACTATCAAGATATAGGAATTGGTTCATATGAAATGGTAGCAGAAGTAATGCACAGAGATTTATTTTCACAATTAGCATTACATTTTGATTTTCTAAGTAATTTTATTGAAGTTGTAACCAATAACGACAAAGACATATTTAATCTTTACTAATATCAGTAAGAGTTACAAAAAGAGGACCTTTGTTAATGATGTTACGGAAATAATATCCGTTTTTCTTTTCTTCGCCTTTTGCACGAATTTCAACTAATACTTTTTTACTTTTTGGATCGCCAATTCTAATTGTAGGTTCTTGAGTGCTTGCCATTTGTGCAACAAGATTCATTCCTGCATCTTGCATCTCGTCTAATTTTTCAGCATCTAGTATATATGTGCCTTTCTTAGTTCCTGTAAACTGTTTTAGGACAACACCTTCTTCGTCTCTGCGCATCCAATATTTTAATGCAATAATTAACTTTTTAATAAAATCATTTTCACCTTCATCTGATTGTAATTGTTGGTTTATTGCATCAACAGCAGATTCGTATGCATGTCTATATGCAGTAAAGTATTTTCCGCTATTCCATAATTCAGCAAACTTTTGTTTTGCAGGTTCAATGTCAATTATTTGTGTTCTTCCGTGTACGCCAAATAGTTCTTTGTTAATAATGTCAAATCTATCTTCTGCAGGTAGAGTAGTTCTTCCGCCGCCTACTTGGTGAATTTGTCCTGTTGATCCTGCTTTTATGCTATAACCTTTGTACTTACGTTCTGTTTCGTTATCAAAGTTAATGTCTGTTTTTGTTTCTGTTTCGCCGCTTACACCATCACCTATGACACTGACACTATCAAACTTACCGTTTTTTTCATACATATCAGCAAATCGACCTGATTCTCTATTAGCGTCATCAATAATATTGTTTGCAATGTTAGCAATTTTTTTGTATTGGTAAATTTTATCAAGTTGCTTAAATGCATTAAACTGTTCTGGTTTTAAAGATACTGTAACCCTAAACTCATCTGCAATATCGCTATCTACTTCTTTTGCTTTTAGAACTAGAGTTTTTCCGTTTTCTAGTCTATTAACAATAGGATATAAGCTATCTAGTGTAATAGGCTTGCTAGGACGAGTAATTAGTCTTGCAAATGCAGCAACAGCATGAATGCCTTCTGCTACTTCGCCTGCGTTAAAAGCGATTTGATCTTCAGATGTGCCTTTTGCAATTCTTTTAATTTCGGGTGATTTATAAATCATTTTTACTTGGATTTGATCAACGTCTTTGCCATTTTGATCTTGTCCTTTTCCAGAAATGCCGCCTTCCATACTATTAACTTGCTGCCCAGGATCTGGTTGAAAAGTGTATTGTCCGCTTTTACCCATTGCAAAAGAACTATTATTTTTTAATAACTCGTTAACAGCATCTATGTAGCCAGGTTGACTACTCATATTTGCTACACCGATAACTTCTTCGTTAAGTTTAAAATCACGATAACGCATTGCTTAATTCCTACTCTATAATATATTTATGTAATTTTAGGAAACAACATATCTCTACAGAATACTTCTACATCTTCTTCTGGCAATCCTAAAGATTTCATTACATTTGCTGTATGTGGATTTTGTTGTTGGTTATGACAATAATAATTCTGTGCAGTTTCTACTAAAGTACTATCTCCAAAACCGTCAAACTGCGGAACTTCTTGAAACCAAGCACGGAGATTGTCTAATGCTATTTGTATAATTGCTACTGCTTCTTCTTCTGTTTTTACATTGCCTGCGGCAAGCATTTTATCAGTAAAAATGTTGCGAGCCCATTCAGGTAGCTCACGCTGCTTCTTAGGAATAAACTCTTCTACGCTTTCTTTGTATCCATCAATCATAGGATGGTCTATTGTAGCACTTGGCGAAAAATCATGAAATGCACCAGTCATTTTATTCTTGCCTGCGATAACATCAAAACCGTATATTGGTGCATCGTTGTTTAGTTGTGGGAAGCAACACACATGCATCATCCACAAGCCTTTAGAATCACGAGCATCTACAACATCAATATGAGCCCGCCTAACACTATCATTACTCCATACCCGATTAATCCAACCATTATCTGGTTGATTGAATTTTGAAAGTCCCGGCTCTTCGATTTCTTGAGCATTTTCATTAAATATTCCAATAATTTCGTTTTGACACTCAATTAGCTTTTCCCAGATAAAACTCATACTGTTTCTTTTGCCTCTTCCATTTGTTGAAAAAGTTTTGTTGCAAAATCAAAACAAACTTTTGCTTCATCTGCCATCGAATCGTCTAATTTTTCTCTTATTTTGTTCTTTAGTTCTTCTGTATCGCTGTCAAATTTATAATAACGGCCTGATCCTGGTACACGTTTTGCAATCATCTGTCCGCCGCTTAGGTCTCCCATATGTCTTACATATATGTGTGCCATTAATTTCTCAGGATCATCTTTTATAGTTAAGAGGTAATCCATATATTCTTTTACAACAGGTAGCAAGGGTGGCTGATGAGGATTAGCTTCTCCCCAAAGTTCTTGATAATCAGCATGAATACGTGGTGCCCTCCGTAATTCAGTAATGCCGTCTAGTAATCCGTGAACCATAGATAGCATTTCTAGCATATTATACTGAGGATGCTGATTAAACAAATAAGTTGCATAACGCTCATCAGTTATGTTTCCGCCAAACATTTCTTTTACAAACGCTTGACGTTCTGCATTTTTATGATGTTTCCAGGTAAGTTCTTTTAAATTGCTCATTCTATCTCAATTTTAACGTTTAATGGAAATCCATTATTTCTACTCAAACTAATAACTTCATTAGATTTCATTTCTGCTATTTCGTAATTATATGTTCCTACAACAGCAGATCCTTCATTATGAATTTGCATAGTTAAGTTTTCACTAGAAGATTGTGAATGTTGAAATACTGTTTGAAGAATATGTATAACAAAATCTATAGGTGTATGATTATCATTAAGCATAATGACATTATACTTAGAAGGAATTTTATCTTCTATTTTGATTTTTTCGTCAATTACTACTTCTGTTTCTAAACTCATTTAGTTCTCCTTTAAAATGGGGGAGTATAAAACTCCCCCTAGACAATTACTTGCTGTCTAATTCGCCTTCTAATGTAAGATTAGAATTAATCTTAATTTTCTTAGGCTGTAGTTCTTCAGGAACTTCACGCTTCAAATGAATATTAAGCATACCTAGTTCAAGGCCTGCATTTTGTACTTCAACGTGATCAGCAAGTGTAAACTCTCTACGGAAGTTGCGTCCGCCGATTCCTTTGTGTAGGTAGTTTACTGTTTCATCACCTTTCGGAGATGTACCTTCTACTCTCAAAATGTTACCGTCCTTAGTAATTTCTAAGTTGTCCATACCAAAGCCTGCAACTGCAAGAGAGATCATATACTCATCTTCGTTGATTTGTGCAATGTTGTATGGAGGGTAACCGTTTGATTGCGAATTAGCAAAAGTTCTTTCTAATTCATCAAACATTCTATCAAAGCCAATAGTTGCTCTGTGAAAGTTAGGTAGGTCTAGAGTTGTTAGTCTTGTCATTTTATTTCTCCTTTTATATAAGCAAGATTAATGTATGGACCCTTTCGGCGTCCAAGTTTATTTATCATTTGCCAATTGTACTTGATTCATAAATTGCATTATGAGTTTGGGTACAACGAACAAATGTTGTACACTTTGACAAGTGCTTCAATCGCACTGCCCCAGCGTATGTGCAGGTGGATCTAACACCCCCGAGGATCTCTTGTACAGTATCTGCTACGGATCCTTTGTAAGGTACTAGAACCGTCCTGCCTTCTGATGAACGATAATCTTTTAGTCCACCAAAATGCTTTTCGTTTGCGCTTTTACTACTCATACCATAGAACTGTACAAACTTCTTTTCTTCTAACACAGGACGAGCTTTGCCAGCGTCCCATTCATTTGTAACGTAGCGTTTAGTAATAACTTCGCCGCCGCCTTCATCGTGTCCAGCAAGCATACCACCTAGCATTACAAAATCAGCGCCTGCGGCAAATGCTTTTGCTACATCGCCTGGAGTTGTACAACCGCCATCAGCGATAATATGCCCACCAAGCCCGTGAGCAGCATCCGCACACTCAATGACTGCGGATAGTTGCGGATAACCAACACCAGTTTGTATACGTGTCGTACAGACCGACCCAGGGCCAATCCCAACTTTAATGATATCTGCTCCAGCAAGAATAAGTTCCTCCGTCATTTCGCCTGTAACAACGTTACCTGCGATGATTACAATGTGTGGATGCTCTTGTCTAAATTTTCTAACAAACTCTGCAAATCGTTCCGAGTATCCATTTGCCACATCAATGCATACGTATTTTAGATTGCCGTCGCACATTTTATATACATTTTGAAACTTACAATAATCACTATCTGTGATGCCTATACTCATAGCAACATAGTTGGTACGGTTGTAGTCATCTGTATCAAAGAAGTCTATAAGTTCATTGTCAGTATAAGTTTTAACTAGACAAGTAAAAATACCTTCTCTAGCAAGACTATCAGCCATTTCAAATGTGCCAACACCGTCCATATTACTTGCCATGATAGGCACGCCGCGCCAGTGACGGTGTTCTACATTGTCTGGAAAGTCTGGCTCATAGTTACGGAATGTGTAACCACGTTCGAGATCTACTTCTTTACGGCTACCAAGTGTTGAACGCTTTGGCCGAATAAGAACATCTTTATAGTCTAGTTTAACATCTTCTTCGAGACGCATGTTAACCTCTTATCGCTTTTTATTTCTAGTTAAAAACGGTCCGTTTTCGAGTTCCATTTTTGCTACTTTTTTAAGCCATCTTGCACGAGCAGCCGCTTTGGCTTTTTTACGTTTTAAACTTGGCTTTTCGTAAAATTCTCTTTTACGTAGTTCTTGCAGAATTCCATCTTCTTGAACTTTCTTTTTAAACTTGCGTAATGCATAATTAAAATCACCATTTCTTACTTCAACTGAAAGTCCTTTGGACCCAAACTCAGCATTTTTTACACGGTTTTTAGACATGTGTCCTCCTTATTTTTATATAGTAGCATTAGAACGTGAAAAAGTCAATCATCTTTTTTTGGTAAGGGTAAAAAATCTAAATTATAAACTTGATTAGTGCTTAGGTGTTTATAAATAGAATTATCAGTTTTACTAAACCAATAAGAATTTTGTCTTGCAATTAAATATCCAAGTAAATCACGGAAATAAGGAATAGTATTATCAGTATCTATTATTGTAAAATCGGCTGATTTTGCAACTGTTAGTAACCAATTAATTTCTTCTTTATTATATTCTAATCTATCAAATAGATATAAATTGACATCTTCTTCACTAAAATCTTTTAAAAATTCATCTTGTAAAGAAGTTAAAAGTTCTCTTGTTGGAAAAACAAGAACTAATGATAAAGCATTATTGTGGAGTATATCGGGATAGGTAACAATATTAATTTTATTCACATAAAACCTATTTCTTTAGTTTGTTAAAAAGACTATTTTCATTTTGTTCTTCATTTTGTGTATAGCTAGAAGTTTCCCATGGAAGTTTTTCTATCTTACCTTGTATATATAAGTTTTTATAGTGTTTAAGTGTCTCTTCTGGATGTTCTGATTTCCATGCAGTTTTTGCATTACTAAAGTTTATATCTTGTTCTTTTTGTTCGTATTCTTCTGTTCGTCTTTGTGTTTCAACATCGATTTCATTAACTTGTACTTTTGGTTGTTCCAGTTCGTTATGAACTGCATCTGCCACGGTAGCATCTGCTTCTGGTACCACATCTCCCAAATCTGCATCTGTTGTAGTAGGTTGTGTATCATCTACTCTTCCTCCTTCGTCCACTCTGTTGGAATCGTCTCTTCCATCACCTGTGGTTCTATCATCTCCAAGCAATCCCTCAGTCTCTCTACTGTCATCGCTGGCTGTGTTGTTTGTATTGTCGATTCCGACGTCGGTTCCGTTTCCTTCTCGGTCTGCCCTATCTGATTGTTCATCATTAAGTCTATGAGATTCTTCATCTACTTGTTCCTTTTCTTCCGCAGTCGGCGCAGGAGTGTCAATATTAAAACCAGGGTTGTCAATTATGCGTTGTGCTCTTGCTTGTTCGTATTCTGCTCTCTCGAGCCGAAGACGTTCACCGTCGTCATCTTTGGGCTTTCTATTAAAGTCAAAGGTATACTGTGCGGCTATTAATAGTAGGACAGCGAGTGGATCAAATACAAAGATAATTATAATGATTACCCAACGTACAGCTTCTTCAAGCATATTACTATCTGCCTGTTCGCCATACACAAATTCAGCAATGTATTTGATTGGTCCTACTTCTGCTTCTAGTTTGCGATATTCTGCTTCTAGTTCTATCTTTTCTTCTGTCAGTGTGTCAATTTCTGTATTAGCAGCTCTGATACGATTTTGTTGTTCATCAATATCAGCTTCTAGCTGTTGTGCATTATTTTTGTCGCCTAGTTGGCTACGTAATCTTTCTATTAAAATTTGCGATTGTGCAACTTGTGCTTCTGCACTTTCACGCAATCTTTGTATTTCGTCTCTTGCTGTTTGTATTACAGGTGATTCTGTTTGACGTACTTCGTCAATTTTAGCAAGCATTTGTAGTTCGCGATCCTTGAGTGCAGGTATTTGCACTGTGCGAATATCTTTAACAACATCTGCTAAACGATCTCGTTCAGCATTTACTTCGTTTGTCGCATTTTGTCTTAGTTCTGAAATATCGCTTTGTAATTGAGAAATTCTTTCACGTTGTCCTGAAACCCAAGCGGCTAGTGCAGTCCTTGTATTCCCTCCAAACAATCCGTCATTTGTAACTCCAATGATTGCTTGTCCAGCTCTAATCTGCTGTTGTTCTCCACTGTTAAGCTGATTTGTTACACGAATAATTTCTTCTTCAAGTGTTGCAATTTGATCTATTAATGGTTGTGTTGCACTTGTATCTGTGTCTAGTGTGCTTATCTTTTGTTCGTAATCTCTTGCGCTTTGTTCTAAACGCAATACTTCTGCTTGAATGTTAGCTAGTTGATCTTCATATGGTTTGGTACGGGTTGCATCATCCGCTCTTGCATCTGCAATAATTTGATTCTGCTGTTGTATAGCAGGCTGGATACGTTCAAAAGCACGGTCGATACGCTCTTGCTCTCTGTCAATCTGTGATTGTAGTGTTGCGTCTGCGCCAGTTTCGCTGTTTTCTAATTGTGCAATGCGGGTGTTTGCACGAGTAACAATAGCATTTTGTCTTTCAATTTCACTGTCGATACTTTCAACTCTTGCAATACTTTCTTCGCTTGCACTTGTTTGCTCAATGTGTGCTTTAGATAAGAATCCAAAGATACCCATGCTTGTAATAAACATAAGAACTATTACTGCAACAGAGAGATAACTTTTAAGCCACCAAGTAGCACGACTCCAGTATTTGTGTAACCAAACTGCTGTTACAAGTTTTGCTATTTCAAGTGTGCCTCCCATGATCATAATAGGAAGTGCTGCTGCCGCAAAAATAGCAACTAAGCCTGCGACAGAGTAATATATTGCTACAGCACTGATACACAATGCTGTGATAAGAGTTAGTATTCCAAATATCATAGTTAAATATTTAACCCCATATGATCTCCGAATAAAACTGTAACTTAATCATTCCAACGATAATATATATGATCTCCTATGCGACCAATAAGTCGAAAGCCTCTTGCCCAACTAGGTGTTACATAATTAGCATGATAGTGTGTAGCACCTTCTGTTATGCCACGGAAGTCATTATACGCCATCATCATGTATGCAGTTTGTTGTGCAGAGCGCCAAGCATCTGTGTCTTTTGGATCGTCGGGCTTGCCATCACAATACCAACTAAACTGGCATTGATTGCGGATAGGCACAGGCTCTCCTGTTTTCCAACTAGGCTTGTGTCGTCCGTCATATACTACGTTGCAAACTGAATTTGGATAGCGTCTATCGTCTACACGATTAAGCACCACATCAGCAACTGCTGCTCGATCTGCAAAGTTAGATCCTCTTGCTTCGTGATAAATGTTTAGTGCAAGACAATATTCTTCTGGGTGTGCTTCTTTTGTAAATAATTCTTGAGAATCTACTGCTGATGCGAACATCAGCATGATTGCTGCCATTATATAAAGTTTCATTTATTCCTGCCTTTGTTTATCTACGCATTTTAGCAATATCTTTTGCTTCATTAGTGCCGCGCATAACTGGCACGGCATTTGATTTGTGCATTGTAGCAATACCTACAATCAAGTCACCTGTATATTTTGGACTTTCTTTTTTAACTGCTACACCTACACCATCGCCGTAACTAGGAATGTATGGCGTAGATCTGTATTGTGGATTAGACCTAGGTTTATATGCTTCAAATTTAGAAGACTTAGTTTTGGTTGTATGCTGACCTTTAGTATATGCAATATAATCTTCTAAAGTGTCAAATTGCGAAGAATGGCAATTAGTTCTGCGCATTTGTTTGTTATATGCCCGCCATTCTTGTTCTAGTTTAAGTTTTTGATTATCTGTTAGTTTCTTAGGCTTACGCTTCTTGTAGTTTGTAGTGGTCATATAAGGACCTACGAGATGCATAGTCATAAAAAAACTCCTGCTATTTTGTTACTGTTTATACAGTATAGCAGGAGTTTGGTGGGTTGTCAACCGATTAATTTACATCCACTTAGGCTTTTTAATTTTCTTAAATGGTTTTGAGATAGCATCGCCTGCTTTCTTAGCACCATCTTCTACTTTTTTGCCAGTGTCTTTAGCAGTGTCTGCTACTTTGTCTACTGCTTTTGTAGTTTCTTTAGCTACTGTATCTGCTGCTTTGGTAGTTTCATGGGCAACAGTGTTTGCTGTATCAACAACAGCTTCTTGTGCTGGCTTTGTATCTACGCTGACACTTAGATCAACATCAACACCTACCAACAATTCAACTTCGCCACTTACGCCAACAGTAGCAACACCGTCATCCATAGTTGCTCCGCCGCCTACTTCTGCGCCTGCTTGTACGCCTACGCTAACACCACCTGTAGCTGATCCGCCATTGCCGTTGCTGTCATATGCACTTGAAGTATTGTCTACTCCTACGCTTGCGCCTGCGTGTGCTCCTGCATGTCCTGCTACACCGTCTTTGCCAACTTGTGCGTCAGCACCAACACTTGCTCCTGCTTCTGCATGTACTGATGTTTCATTCTTAACTTCAACATCGCCTACTTGCTGACTCGCGCTTGCGTGAGCTTCTGTGCTTGCACCAACTTCTGCACCTGCTTGTGCATATGCATTGCCGTCACTAACACCTGCTTGTGCTCCTGCTTCTGCGTGTGCTTCTGCACTTGCTCCTGCTTCTACAGTTGTATCACCATAAGTAGCACTTGTGCCAGCTTCTGCACTAACACCTGCTTCTGCACTTGCTGCGGCGGTTGTATCTGTAACTTCTGTGCCTGCACTTGCATGTGCTTCAGCGCCTGCGTGTGCTTCTAAGTCAACACCGCCTATTGTAGTTTCAGCACTTGCTTCTGCACCCACACTTGCTTCAGCTTGTGGATCTACATCGTGACCTGCTGTAAAGTCATTACCTACACTTACTTCAGGACCTTTGTCCTCTTCTTCTTTCTTTTCTACTTCGTCTGACATTTATTTTCCTTCCATCAATTTGACTGCTTCGTCGTATTCTGCTTGATCAACAATACCTTCACGAAGTAGTTTCATTCTGTTGGCCATATGTTTAGTTTGTATTTCTTCTTTTGATCCACCAAAGTATGCAACACAATGTCCTTCTTCAATCATTATGTCTGTAACCAGTTTGCCATCTGGAGCACGGAAGTCTCCCAAGATACGTCCAAACTTGCCTTTCATATCTTCGCCATGCTTGTTTTCTGTAGTGATTAGCTTGCCGCCATTTTCTAATAGTTCTTTCAATCTATTTTTAGCTGCTGTGCCAAATAGTTTTTCTACTTTGTCACTTGTTCTTGATTCTGGTGTGTCAATGCCCATAATGCGTACTCTTTCGTCTTTTAGCCATACGCCAAAGCCTAGATCAATGTCTACGTCTACTGTATCTCCGTCTACACATTTAAGTAGAACAACGTCATATTCGTTTTGTTGCATTTTAGCCCTCCGTTTAAATGCTTATTCTTGTGGTGGTTTGTTACCCCATTTGCGTTCGTATGTGTCGTCTGTTGCATACGAGTCTGCCCATTTGTTTTCTGTAAACTTTGCAAATTCAATTAACATTAAAATTTCTTCATAGTTTTCAGTAATCCATTTTTCGTGTTCTGCAAGTTGTTTTTTCATATCTTTTAGGTCACGTGCCATATTGATTTCATCTTCAACTGCCATACGACTTGTTAATTCACTTACTTCGCCCTTGAGTGTTTCTATTGTTTGTGCCTGTTGTGCTGTCCACCATACAAATGCACTTACTTGCATAACGATTGCTATAACAACACCTATTCCAAATTTTGCGTTCATTTTATTTCAAACTCCAAGTTTTTATGATCCGGATAGTTTACAACTACTGGACCTTCTGGACATTGATAATCTATGTGAGCAAGTAGAGTTGCAGGACCGGGATCTATCATCTTAATATGTTCGTCATCTATTGTAAACGAAAATCCAAACTTGTCTATTTTATCACTTGCTGGTCCTGAAAATTTTGCTATGCTGGGTATTGCCCTGTGTACCATAAACTTGCTGTCTTTTACTTCAAGTGTAAAACCTTCAACACTGCAATCATCTCTGTATTTTTCACGAGCAACAATCACATCAAAAGTTCCGGCAGCAGGTGCATCTGTCACACTGAAATATTCTGGTGCCCAGGCTAAAATTTCTTTTGATTCTAATTTGTCCCATAATGTGTAACCACCACCTATAAGTGCAAATGTTGCTGTAACTACACCTATACCTTTAGTTATATTCTCAACGTCAAATACCCACATCGAATATCCTTTACAGTTATATACTTACTTTATTTATCCAAGACTAAAGGGCGATGTTGCCACCGCCCTTGAACACTGTTTCTTCTGTGTGTTTTTTCTTAGAAGCTAAATCCAACTGTTACAGATGGAGTAAACTCTTCTGTGTCTAGGTTATAGTTTAGGTCTGTTCCTAGGTTCAAACCAGCAACTGTGCGATCGTATGAAGCACCAACGTTTTGTAGTGCGTCTGTGTCGTCACCGTTTAGATATGCTGTGACACCCATCATAGTGCCGTCAACTTCATATGCAATTTGTTCGTTTGCTGAACTATATGTTAGTGTTGAACCTAGCATAATGTTTGCAACTTCAACTCCGTCAGCACGACCGCCTAGCATATACTCTTCTGAGTCTAGATTATAGTCGCCGCTTGCTGTAACTGATACAAGGCCTGCACCTACTGTGTAAGCACCTTGAACATTTGAAACATCTGTGATGTCTGCGTTCCAATCTGTTAGGCCTACTGCAACTTGTGCGTCACCTAGAGATACTTTTAATGATTCTGCCATTACAGGTGCTGCTAGTGTTGCACCGTTTTCGCCTTCAACAAATACACCATCTTGGTCACCAAATGATAGTGTTGCTCCTGCAACGTCTGCACCCATTTGCCATTGGTCTAGATCAAATGATCCGCCGTCTACTGATTCAACATTGAATGAGCCAAATGCTAGATCGCCTGCACTTAGGCCTGCGCCCAGTGTAAGAGTTGCTTCTGCATCTTTGTTAACTTCAACTTCCATTGAACCAGATAGCACTGATTCTGCGTTTGCTACAGTCGCGGCCATTGCTGCGGCTGCTGCTAAAATAAATACATTGCGCATTAATTTACCTTTCGTTTGTTTTTATTATTGCGTAGAAAAGGGCAAGTGATCAGCTTGCCCTTTTGACTTTTTATTTATAACACTTTTTGCTGCATTTGCACAATATGAGTGCATAAAGTGTATTAGTGTTACATCTGAGCAACACCTGTCAACCCCCAGGAACAAATTCTTTTGGAGTATACCAAACCTTTTGATGATGTATGCGTCCAAGCAGTTCTTGTATCTCACGCATTTCTGCTCTTAACTGTTCGCTGGTATCACCTTGAGCAATGGCTAAACCTCTACGGCCCGCCTTTGCTCTTAATGCTGATTCTATAACCTCAATGTCTCTTACAGTGAGTTTGAATTCTGTATTTGGCTTCAATCTGTGTCTCCTATACAAAAGAAAGCACCCGAAGGTGCTTTCCTGCTATGTTTGGTAACAAGGTCTAACTACCCCGTAGCGATCAAGCCGCTAATGCCATCTCTGGCGCATAATTGTCGTTTGCAATTATAATGTTTGACCAATAACGCAGTCATCCGGTTAACTCCACTTCACTACAACACTGGTCGATCCTAGTTCATCCCCATCATAGATACACTGCTTTCTACCTCTACAGTGGCCACTGCTTACGCTGGTATAACGTCCCACAGTGTATCTATGGTGGAGATGCGCGGTACTGCCCCGCGGTCCCATATGCTTTCATGTTGCTTCAACGCTAACAGTTTATTTATAACACAAGTTTATTTGTGTGTCAAACGTTTTTTTGCTTGACGTTTTGCCCAGGCTGCTTCAAACCCTAACTCAGCATATTGAGCTCTTTCGTGATTGCCCCATAGTCTACGGAAATATGATTCATATGTAGACATAATATCTTTATCACTCCAACTTTCAGGAATAAGTTGACCTTTGACCATCCAGTAAAAACGATTAGCTTCTTTGCGTTCAAAATATGTCATAAAAATATTTACAAAAAAAAAGGATTATAACGCTAACATACGCTATAATCCTTCGATTTTATAAATGCATTTTTTACATTGCGTTCTTTTTATCTTGAATTTCTGCGCGGCGGTTTTTAGTTAGTTTACCTAAATCACCTAGTGCTTTACGAGCACGAGTTGCTGCTGCTTTTACACCTTTTTCATCAAAGGTTTCGGCTTCTTTCAAGTAATTATTAAACGCTTGAACGATTTCTTCATGTAAAGTCATTATTTTTCTCCTGTAATAATAATATCATAAATGTCTTTCCAGTTACGTACCTTTGTTGCTTTTCCTGTATAAGTTTTATTATGTTCATGGTTAATTAAGATTCCATTTAATCCAAAATTTATACCAACATCTACGTTTTCTGGTTTATCTTCAATCCAGTAGCAACCACTACCTTCATAAACTGCTAATTCTTCGTCTTTGTCTGCACCTGTATCTAGATAAACGTATTTTTCAAATACAGTGTCTCCAAACATTTCACGCAAATTTTTAGTACGTAAATGTTGCGAATAATCATCATTACTTAAACTTGTGATTGCATGAAATATATATCCATGTTCGGTGTGCAGCTTCTTTACAAAATGGATTGCATCACGTAAAGGAGGAAGTTTGCGGATCCATGCACTTTCGTTAAACATACGAATTAGACGCTTTGTTTCTGTTTTTTCTAATCCGTATTTAACGTCCATTAAATAACAGCCAGTTTCTTTGACTGTGTAACCATGACGTTTCATCCATTGATCGAAACTATATTCCCAATCTAATAGTACACCGTCACAGTCTGTAAGTATTACTTTATTTTTCATTTTGCCTCTCTTAGCCTAAATTTTACTATGTATTATACTAACATAGTTTGAATAATTTGTCAACCTATTCGTTATGTTCCGTATCGTCTGAGCCTGATATTATTCTTGCTTTGTAAATTCCGTCACGTCCTACTTGGTCATCTACTCTTGCTTCTAATTTACCATTTACTTCAACTGTGCCGCTGCCTGTGATAATATAATCTTTATGTCCGCAATCTGTTTCTACACAGTCACCCACTCTAGCAACAGGACGACCGTTAATTTCTGTATCCGGGCTTCCTGTTATAATTCTTCCTTTGGTTGCAAGTGGTGGAGAATGGCTTGGATGAAAACAAGTTCCATCTGTTTGATCGTTTAATCTTGCACTAGGTTTTCCACTCATTAGAGGTATCCACCCGTGCGATCAACGCTGTCGCTGCTATAGTATCCTGAAATTCTAGCACCACCTGTAATGTCAGGTGACGGATTTGCTAATATCGGCGGTTCCGTTCTTGCAATCAGCGATTCAAATAACGGAAAAGCAGTGTTACATCTCGATATAATCAAATCTCTAGCATTGTCTAATAATGATGCGCCTGCGTCTGCAAGACTTTTTGCAGTACTTGCCGCGCTGTTTGCAACATTTGAAATCATATTTGATGTGACTTTTACAAAATCAAATTCATTATATTCAGCTTCGATTTTTGCTGCTTCGATTTGTTTTTTCATATCAATTTCAGTCTGTTTAGCAAGTTTTGCTGCGGCTAATAAATCTTTATCAAAGCCTCCTAACCCTGCTGTTGCTGCAACTGCTGATTTTTTTGCTGTTTCAACTATAGGACCAAACGGTTTCATTGCATTGTAATGTTCTTTAAATGAACGTTCATTTGAATCTGCGCCTGAAATAATATCTGTGGTAGGATTCATTGGTCCTAAACTAAATGTTTTTCCGCCTATTGTAATTGATTTACTTTTTGAAGGAGCAGTATATTCTGGTATACCAGATGGTAAGCTATCTGTTGTATCTAGGACAGGTTTTCTATAACCAATTACATTATTAGTAACGCCGTATTCTTCTTCTACATCTACTCTTGTACCAGTTCGTTCGTTCCATGCTTCTTCCCATTCATTTACAGGAAGATAATTTGTTCCTGCCACAATAAAGAGTTCGCCGCCATTAACGTTGTTTACACGAACTAGTCTTTCACTAGGAGATACAGTATTTGCTGCTACGGCTGTTTGAAATTGTACTAAACCTGGAAAAGTAAGAACATTATCTGTCGCTATATAAGGAACTTCTAAAATGTTATTTTCAATTTCAAACTGTTGATCTTTGGATATAGTTGTGTTACCAGTATTTGTTATTTCGTATCTATAGTAAGGATCAAACCCAGATTCGTTTTCATAAAGAACATATGTACTATTTACTTTTGACCCAGGTTCATAAGGAGAACCTAATCTTAAATTATATAATAGTGCAGGATTGTCTTGTCCAAACACACTTGTAAGTTCTTCAACAGTAACTCTAATATGGGCGGCGGTGTTGTATCTAATATTAGTTAATGTTACAGTATCAAACTGTTCTGGTTTTGGTTCTGCTCCACTTCTAGGATCACTGCGTTCCATTATGTTTGAGTTTTCAGCAATATCGGCAATAGCCGATGTAACTGCTTTACTTGCAGTTTTTGCAATATTTTTTGCAATATCTGCTGCGGCATTTAACATGCCTTCTTTGCCTGTCGCAATATTACTATTTGCTGTAGTAATCGCACTATTTGCAGTACTAAACGCCGAAGCAACTGGCGACATTATACTGTTGAATGTATTGATTATATTAGTAACAACTGCTTGGTGATATGCTCTTTGTTCTTCCCAATCTAAAGCATAGTCTCCATTCAAAATACCTAGCTCTAGGTTAAGAGTATTATTAAAGAAGGTATAATCATCTATAATTGATTGTTGTGCAGCAACATCGTCTGCATATCCAGGATCTACAGGATCTAAACCATCTATTACATCTTGTGCATTATCAATAATTGTATTGTTATCTGCTATTGTATTGCTATACCAACTGTTAGAACTTGCAATTTGCGCTTGTTCTGCTACGGCTCTGTCAACTGTTTCCTCATACGGAAGTAACTTAGCGTTTACTCTAGCAACTATGCCTTGCAATACTGGAACAATCGGAATCATTAACTGTGTTAAGTCACCTAGTTCTTTAAAGCAATCTCCAGCAGCAATAATTGCAACATCTTGTGCTGCCGCAGAAGTTTCATCTGTTTGCGCTGCTGTACTTTTGCCAGTATTTGAAATATCACCTGTGTCGAGGTTCATAGTATCGCACGAAGCAATACCTAGAGCTAATGTTTCAGAAATAATACTAGGTAATGATACTGGCATTTAGATCCTTTATGCTAACTGTATTCCAGAAGTGCTTGATACGTACTGCTTGGCCATTTCGCCGTCAGTTTTGTGAATTACCAAACACGCACTCTTATTTATTTTGATTTTTGCTTCTGGATTAATAGTAATTGCAAAAGGACCTAATCCAACGCCTTGAGCAGATGCTACAAGTTGCATTGGTTTTTCTACTGTGATTTGATTGTCGTTTTCTTCTACAAAACGAGCAACAATTTCTTCGCCTGCTGTTGTTTTAATTGTAATAGTGTCTGTTGCCTTGTAGGGTGTTTCAATTATCATAAAGTGTGTCCTGTTCCTGTGTAATTCGTTTCTTCTACATATTTTGTAAACTGTTCATAGCCGCCAACTTTTAGTCCATTGACAACAATCTGTGGGAATGTTCTAGCTTCTGGGAATTCTTCTAAAACTCGTTCACGTTCAAAGTCTTTGCCCAGTTCTAAATATTCAAATTGATATCCACGTTGTTCACAAAATGCTTTTGCTTTTGTGCATGAAGGACATGCTGGTTTACCCCAAATGTAAATCATAATGAAAATCCTTTTAAACTGTCTTTATCTACATCTTGCTTGATGCCACCAATAACATAAGACTCAACTTCTGTTTCTTGTGGAGCAACTTGCAAGCCTGAACTTGACAACCAGTGTTGTGTCCACGGTAATGGGTTTGTATTTACTGGCTGGTCAAAAATAGCGTTCAAGCCAATTGCCTTTAGACGACGATTTGCAATGTACTCTACATACTGGTGAAGTAGTGTAGCATTAAGTCCAATCATAGAACCATCTTTGAACAAGTACTCTGCCCAATCTTTTTCTTCTACAACACACTCACGCCATAGATCATAAACTTCTTCTTCACACTCTTTTGCAATCTTAGCCATCTCTGGATCGTCTTTGCCTTGTGCCCAAAGTTTCAATACGTGTGTGCTTAATGCAAGATGCTGTGCTTCATCACGAGCAATCAATGAAATAATCTTTGCACTACCTTCCATTAGCTTTAGTTCTCCAAAGCCAAACGTGCAAGCAAATGACACATAGAAGCGTAATCCTTCTAGAATATTCACTGTTTGCATCGCAAGATACAACTTCTTTTTAACATCACGCAAATTACCTTCTTTACGATGAAAATATGCATCAGCTGCTTCGTTAAACTCATCGTAGTATTTGGTAACGCTTTGAGCACGAGCAAGAATTTTTTCGTCGTCAAGTATTGTATCAAATACTTCACTCGGGTCTGCATACACGTTTTTCATAATATGTGTATAAGAACGTGAATGGATTGTTTCAAAAAAATCCCAAGTAACAATACAGCCTTCTAGCTCAGGCAGCGATACGTGCGGCAAAAATGCTAGGCATGGACCTCGACCTTGTACACTGTCAAGTAGTGTTTGATACTTTAGGTTAGCAGTAAAGATATGCTTTTGCTCAGGACGGAAGTTCTGATAGTCTGCTCTATCTTTTTGTAACGATACTTCTTCAGGCCGCCAAAAGTAACCAAGCATTGTTTGGTTAAGTTTGTCAAACACAGGAAACTTAAAAGTATCATATCTTTGTGTGTTTTGATCTGCTCCAAAAAACATTGGCTGTTTTGTGAAGTCTACTTTGTCTTTATTAAAAACTGTCTTTGACATTTTCTATCCTATAAATTATTACTTTTTTACTTTACACTAATTATTAAAATAAGTCAACCATTAAATTGCACATGCTTCGCATGCTTCTTCATCCTGCATATTATCTTGCATTTGTGTTGACATTAAAACTTCTTGTGGTTTTTCTTCTTCTAGTTCACTTGGATCAGTTTTGTAATCGTAAGTGTTTTGATAATAAGAAGTTTTCCATCCGTACTTGTAAGTGTTTAGTAAATCTTGTAACATTACACTCATAGGCACTTCGTTGTCAGGGTACTGTGTTGGGTTATAACTCCAGTTACCTGAAATAGCTTGATCAAAAAATTTCTGCATGACTGCAACAATATTGATATATCCTTCGTTGCTTGGCATGTCCCATAGTAGGGTATAGTAGTTTTTTAACGACTGATATTGTGGAACAATCTGCTTTAGAGGTCCTTTTTTAGATTTTTTAACACTTAGATATCCACGTGGCGGTTCAATGCCATTTGTTGCATTTGACACAACTGAGCTCGACTCGCTTGGCATCTGTGCGCTTAGTGTACTATGACGTAGTCCATGATTAACAATATCACTGCGTAGTTCTTCCCAATCATAATTCAATTTGTGTGGAACAATAGTATCAACATCTTTTTTATATGTATCAATTGGCAGAATACCGTCTGCATATTTTGTACGATCAAATGCATCACATGCACCACGTTCTTTAGCAAGTGTATTGCTTGCCTTTAACAAATAGTACTGAAATGCTTCTGTCAAATCGTGTACCAATTTCCATGCGCCTTCGTCTGCATAGTTTACTCTATGTTTAGCAAGATAGTGTGCTAAGCCAATGTATCCTACACCTAATGAACGACGAGCCTTTGTTGAAATTTCTGCCGCCTTGATTGGATAGCGTTGATAGTCAATTATTTCTTCTAGAGCACGAACAGCTAAATCGCATAATTCTTCTAAATCATCTAAACTTTTAATAACACCTACGTTAATAGCACTTAGGATACATAATGCAATCTCACCTTGTTCATCATCAATGTGTTCCAATGGCTTAGTTGGTAGTGTAATCTCTTGACACAAATTACTCATGTATACAGGATCTTTAAATGAACTGTGTGTGTTTGCATGATCTACATTCATAATGTAGATACGTCCTGTTTCTGCACGTTCTTTAATTAGTGCTGAAAACAATTCCATTGCATCAATTTTCTTTTTCTTAATACTTGTAGCACGTTCGTACTTTTCGTATAGATCTTGGAACTCGGCTGGATCGCCAAAGTATGCTTCATATAGTCCTGGCACATCGTGTGGTGAGAATAAAGTAATCTCACCTCCACTTAGTAGACGCTCGTACATTGTTTTGTTCAATTGTATTGAATAGTCTAGTTTACGTACACGATTGTCCTCTGTGCCTTTGTTGTTTTTTAGCACTAAAATGTCTTCGATTTCTTGATGCCAAAACGGGAAATGTACAGTTGCACTGCCGCCACGCACACCATTCTGTGTACAGCAACGTACTGTGCTTTCGAATTTTTTAAGGAACGGAATGATACCTGTGTGTGCAACTTCACCGCCTCTAATTTTTGAGTTTACTCCACGAATGCGTCCTGAATTGATACCAATCCCTGCACGTTGCGCTGTATAACGGCCAATAGCCATATCGCTAGCAAATATGGAGTCAAGAGTATCATTACTATCAACCAAGACGCAACTAGCAAACTGACGAACAGGGGTACGCACACCAGCCATAACGGGTGTAGGTATGTTAATTCTAAAAAGTGAGGTCGCATCATAATATCTCCTTACATAGTGCATTCTATCTTCTTTTGGATAATTAGCAAACAATGTTGCTGCAATCATCATATACATAAACTGGGGAGTTTCAAAAATTTCACCTGACGAACGATCTTGTACTAGGTACTTGTCTACAACTTGACGTAGTCCTGCATAGGTAAAGTTTTCATCACGTTTGTGATGTAGGTAACTGTCTAATCTATCAATTTCTTCGTTAGAATATAAATCTAATATTTCAGCATCATATACACCTCTTTCAATATTGCGCTGTATCATCTCTTTAAACGAACATGCTTCAAACTGTCCAAATACTTGTTTGTTAACTCCATAACTAAGCAAACGAGCTGCTGCATATTGATAATTAGGTGTATCTAAAGAGATAAGATCGTTTGCACTGCGAACAAGAACTTCTTGTATTTCATTAGTACTCATGCCATCATAAAATTGAATGTTTGCATTCATCTCAATTTGACTTGCACTTACACCGGCTAACCCTTCGCATGCATGCATAACTACTTTGTGAATTTTATCAATATTTAGGTGTTCTTTTTTGCCGTCACGTTTAACGATCATTGTTCCATTAGACATTATTTTTCCTCTTTCTATTTTGATATTTAGTGAATTGGTAGCATGACATGTTCAAATTGCGAAATAAAATTTTCTGGTAATTCATTTTGATGAACATGCGAGTCTCCGTTGAATCCCACGACACGATCATCTACGTACAACAAATAATATGTTGAAGAATTTTCTCTGTCATGTGTAATATGTATCTTGTAAGATGCTTGGGATAAAACATCAGTTAATTGCAAGGTGTAACAAATTGCAAGAATCTTAACAAAGGAACAATAATTATTTTCCTCTAAGAGCTCCCATGGATCAGGCCATGTGCTAGGAGTATAAGGGTCAGTTGCTATAGTAACTAAAGGTGCATTATTATAAAAGTCTATTGTATCTTGAATAGGATCTTTTGACATTTCGAGAGACTCTCGAAAACTTCGCCAGGTGGTTAATCGGTCTTCAAAATTAAGTTGAAACATTTAAGATTTTGTGGTTACTCTATAACTAATTATTGCGTCATCGTTTAGTGTAGAGTTTAACACATTTAGGTCCAATGTGTCAAGTATTAAATCACTATCGTGATTATTCATTGTTACAGTAAAGTTTAAATTATCATCATTGTTGCTATCTGTTCCGATCCAATCATAGTCGTCTGTTATTTGTGTTATGTTGTTAACTGGATCTAGAGTTATATGTAATGTGCCTGAGCGAGTAGCAACTATTTGAGAACTTTTATATATGTAATCTACAATAATAGATTTATTAGTGTCAGCTGCAAATCCAATAAGTTTTGTAGGTGTAGGTAGGTTGCCAACTACTACATTATTAGTGTACGGCATTTGTACAATAGAATTACCTGCTACTTCAGGATAATATCTTACTTCGTGATAATCACTATTGATTCCTAAATCTGTAGATCTTTGAAACCAATCGCCTATGCTCTGATTAAAACTTGCTGCAAAATCTATAATAGATGCATGAGCTTGACCAGAATTGCCGCCTTCATTGCCTACACTAAAATATCTATTATTTTCACTTACATTATTTTCTCCGGTAGTAACTATAAAACCTGATAGTTTAATTTGGTTGAAACTACTTTGTTTAATTTTTGTATGCGAAGGACCAATTTGTTGTCCTGGAGATCCTAGAATAGTTTCACTACCTAAATCAACACCTTTTTCAAGTTCATAAAAACTGCAATCTTCAAAGCTGTTATTAAAGATATCGTCATTACTTTTAATACCGTAAAATTTATTTTGTATTTTTATATTTTTAAATTGATTGTTTGACGATGGAACAGCTAAACTAATTGAATTTAATTTAATAGCTATATCATCTTCAGTACTAGGAGTAAAGAAACTGTAAGGTCCTGTAAATTTAATGTTTTCAAAAATGCTATTTTTACAGCAGTCAACAGTTAAAGAAGAATGTGCTCCGCTTTCGATAGTAACATCTTTAACTGTTATATTATTTGCTTGATTTAAACTTGTTGTTAACGTTCTATCTGGTGCTGGTTCTCCAGGAACTCCTAATGAACTAACAGTTTGAAACACTGTGTCCATTGCACCAGTTGCTCTAAAAATTGTTTTATCTATGCCTGCACCAATTATTGTAGTTTGTGGCGGAATATAAACAGTATCAGAAATTAGATATACTCCGGGTTCAACAAAAAGTTTCACTCTTGATCTTTCTGTACCTTTTGTAGATGGACCTAAATATAATTGTTCTAATGCTCGTTGTAGGATTTCTGTATGATCAGTTCCGTCACCGGTAGCTCCAAATGAAGAAAGATTTACTATTTCGTCTAGTCTTGCTTGAAGAGTTCTTTCAGTAGGTGAATTTGCTGTAGAACCTGTTTGTATAGTAGAACCATTTTTATATATGTATTGGTCTGCGAGTTGAAATAGATCATCGTGCTCTGTTAGAAGCTTAGTATTGCCTACGTAAGGTGCGCCTTCCGATACTGCGCCGTTGCCTATAAATATTTCTTGTGAATCAACTGCCCAACCAAACTCTCCTGACGCTAGTTGTGGTAGTTCAGTTCTTCTTCCTCTTCGGATTTGTATTCTTGATATTGATACAACAGCCACTTGTGTCTCCTACATATTAATTATATGTATTTATTCAATTAAGGAAGTTGTCTTTGTTGTCGTAAACGATCAAAACCTTTTATTCGTTCTAATTCACGCTGTTGCTGTTGTTCACCGTCTTCAAAGTCATATGTATAATCTTCTATAAGTTCTAGAGGCTTGCCTACACCTTCTATGTAGTAGTCCTGTTCTGCTAGTTTGCCTCTTGGTGCGGCATCGCACTTATCATCCTCGCAGTTAATAAGACTTACATCATATCTTATACGGTTAAGGTGATAAGCAGCGTCAGCATAGTCACGATATCCTCCTGGATCATCCTTTGGTGACCATTTGTCAACGCCGCCGTATATGAGATCACCATACATTTCACCACAAGTAAGTCTAGAGTTGTGATGTCCTCTTTCACCAGAGTCATATGACATTATATCTGGAAAACTTCTACCACACAGCGATTCCCACCCATGACCAAACTCGCTCCATATGTATCCGCTATTAGCATAGGCTCTATTCTCAGGACCATGTGCTAATCCTACTGAGTGTCCTATTTCATGTAAGTCTGTATATGCGCCGCATCTAGATCTGCTGACCGGAGTTCTGTTAGTGTTTTCTGGAAAATAGGTATTAACATATGCGCAACCACATGTATCTGGGCATACAGATCCTACACCTATACCAACGTCAGCACTAGTTTCATTTTGAATAATACTTTTAAGACCTCCATTACCATGATAATGCATACGACCTACGTTACCTTCCTTGAGTACATAACGTATGAATATGCCTGATCTTTCATATGCTTCGTTATAGGTATTGACTGTTTTTTGAACTTTGTTCCATTCAGGTGATCCTTTCTCAAAAAGTTCAGTAATATGAGATTGATGATAGTTTTGATCAGAAGAATCTTCTCTGTCATAAATGAAGTATGCTAGTTCCCACTCTACTATTTGATCATCATCCTCCCCGTAGTAAATATATCCTTGTGTAGGGCCGCTGTAAGCGTAACCTTGACAGTCAGGTGCATAACCAGTGCCGTCTTTGCCACATCTGGGTTCCTCTACAATGTTAAACAGTATCTGTTCACGACCTAAGGTAAGAATACCTTCGCCTGTTTGACCAGTACCGTAAATAAGTATGTTGTTGCCATCGCGTTCTATGTGTCCAAGTGTAGTAGAAGCATGTTCCATGCCCCAAGGCTCTTCACGTCCTAAAAAATCTGTGTAGATTACATTGATCACAGCAGGTTTAAATCTATCACCCTCTGCTTTCTCTAACTCTAACACAAGTGTTGGCGGCTCCCAGCCACACTCTACAGATTGATTGTCCTTTTCTGAATAAGTGCCGCCGTTGCCGTCAGCATACTGGAACCATTTTACACCTGGATAGTTTTTTGAACATCCTTCACGTAACAGTGTACCTGCTTCTGGAACAGGAGGTGTGTACCCGCACTGTTTTGAACTGCCAGTCACACTTGTTATAACGCCGCCATTTCCGTCAGCAATTTTTTCAATTAGAGTTGTGCCATCGCAAGACCATTTAATAACTGTGCCTTGTTCTGGATGTGTTGGCGGCTCAAGGCCACAATAAGTTGATATAAATCCGTAAAGGAAAAGGGTGTTACATAGATTGGTAAACATAGCAGACTCCTTACTTGCTTATGTCAGCAAATGATAACGCCGTAAGTCTGCTGTATTTTCTATTTAGCTTTTTATATAATTGTATACAATATCTGCTAACTTCTTATGTCCTGTTTGATTCATATGAAGATGATCTTTAGGTAAATGATTTTGAAATGCATCTGGAATAGAAATAAATTTTTGTTTATAGTAATCTATAAAATCTTCCTCATTAGTTACAGGTCCATAACCACCTGCTTTTACAAAGTATAAATTATCAAACCCTTTGTCTTTCATAAAACCCTGAAACATATTGTGCATCATTGTAAAATTTTCTAATTCAAAATCTTCATTTATAAATCTTGTATAATTTTTAAAGAATTTTTTTTCCGCACTTGTATAATCATTAAATGTATGTGCATCCATTTTAAATTTAATGATTGCACCGTCGTCATTATATTTTTCTACAAGGTAAGTTTTTTTAGATCCGTATAAAGGACGAGATTTTTTTTGATACGGTGACCAAAATTCGTTTCTAATAGTTTCAGTATACTGAACAATTACAGTATCATTATTACAAATTATATTATTATTAATAAGACCAAAAACTTTTCTCCACATACGCCAATTACTGCCACAACCAGATGCTTCGTGAATGTATTCATGTTCTAATTTTTCTGAAAGAATTTCTCCCCATGCCTTATCAACGTGTGTATAATCACTTACAGAACATCCAAGTACAACAAGTTTAGGCATGATTTTCGTAGTATTGTTCACAGCGTTTCCACCACTCTTGGGCCCAGTCGTCGAATTCGTCTGGCCAAATATCAAACTGTTGATATTCGCCTGCACGACTGCACATAAACACATGTCCTTCACGTATATCAGTACCGTGTACTTCATTATGTGCTAGTGCATAAGCCGTCAACTGCAAGAAGTAATCGTATACCCATTCTAGTTTTTTAGGTTTGTTAGTTTGTTTGAAGTCCATAATACAAGGTTGGCCTTTGTATTGTCCTACAAGGTCAGTTGTGCCTGCGTAGATACCAGGAACATATAAAGGCACTTCACTGCCCCATATTTCATCAACATCTACCATTGCTTGCTCTTTGATTTGGGTTGCCATCATGTGTGCTTGTTGAGCATAAGGATTGCTGCCCGGGTCTGGCCACTCACCTGTATCTATATAATCTTCTAGATACTTGTGCATTCTAGTACCTACACCTGCGGCTTCAGTTACAATCTCTTGTGCTTTCTTCTCGCCTACACGTTTCTTCCAAGCAATAAGATGTGTTTTGTCTTTGGTTGCATCTAGAATAGTAGTAACACTTGCAACAGGGGGAGAACCGGGGGCCGCATATCTGCGTTTTCCATCTACTTCGACCCGCTTTAATTTTTCGTAGATGTACTTTTCTGTTATAAGACTCATGTATTAATTATACTATCAAAGGTCTTTTAAGTCAACCGCATTTTTTGCCATTTTGCCTACAGTGTCGCTAGGACGTCCTGGGTTTCCTGGCAATTTATCTAAGTCGTCTGCTTCGCTTGATTTGAATTCAATTTTGTTTTGATCAAAATTTGTAACTAGATCTTGTAGTCTTGAATCAGCATCGTATGCTGCTTTGAATGTTTCGTAATCAAAGTTGCCACGACCTTGATTCTGCATAAATTTATCTAGTTTTTTCATAGATAAAGCGGCAATACCTGCCGCTTTTTGTTGGCGTAAAGTCGTGTAGATAAACTCGCTATCTACACCTTCAATTACTTTTTTTTTGGACGTTCTACGCTTTCACGGGTTTCACGACCCATTTCTTCATCGCCGCCTGCTGCTGCATCGCTAGCTTCAAAGTCATCTTCTGCGTCCATTTCCATGTCATCCATATCATCTGTTGGTTCCATGTCCATGTCATCGTCGCCCATAGTGTCCATTGGTTCAGCTTCTCCAGTTAGCATACCAACACCTTGTGTTAGTGTGCCGCGTGTAGTTTCCATTGCTGCATACATAGCTTCTAGTGCAGGTTTAACTGTAGAGGTAAATGTTTCAGCTTGCTCTGAACCCATTTCGTCACGAATAGCATCTGCTAGTTCTAGCATAGATTCTGTTTGCATTTCTGCTGTATCTTCCATCCATCCAGTAACTCTATCAACCATGTCCTTTGCAGCCATTACTAATTCTGCTTTATCTTCTTCGCCTTCGTTTACTCTTTCTACTGCTTCGTCAATTGCATCAATAATATGATCATCTCTTTCTGCAATAGCTGCGTTTAATACATCTAAGAAAAGTTTATTCTTCTGATATTCAGCAGTTTGCACACTATCAAAACTTTCAGTAGTTTCAACGTTAAAAACTCTTGTTCTAATCTTGTTACGAGCATCCATTAGCTGCTCTGTAGTAAATGAATCGATATCAATCTTAGAACCAAACTTTTGTGCAAGACTTTCGTTTAGCTTCTTAGCAGATACATTTGTAAATTCTTTTAGGTTCATGGTTACTCATCCTATATTATATGTTTGTATTTATCTTTAACCAAAGATATATGACTCTAATTGACGTTTGATTTGTTTGGTATAATTATGTGCAATATCTAATCTTATTTCACGTACTTCTCTATAGCTGTTATCTTTGCTGTTTATCATAGAATTTTTATAAAATAGAGAATCATTATAATGTTTTAGTAAATCAGCATCTAGTTGTAGAATTCGGTTTGTTGATTTACCTTTGATTAGTGCTTTAGTTAATGCTATTGCGGTGTATTTAAAGTTAACTGAGAAAAGTCTACGATTTTCGGAAATATCAAAGATATTATATTCCCCTTTTTTATTTTTTCGAATAACATAATTTTTTATTCTAATAGAATTTTGAGAAACATAAGGAATATCTAGATCTCTGATGCCATTTTCAATTACATCTTCTAAATCTTTTGCAATTTTTTTAGATATCATTTTTCATTACCATAACTTGGTTGTTGTACAGTATTTTACTTACCACACTTTTACGAATCAAGTTATCAATAATGATTTGTTCTCTCTCTTGGAATGTAGACAAAGGAACAAGCCCATTTAAGGTTTCCAAGAGAGATTTTTCCTCGTTCGTTGTGTATATAGAAAAATCTGTTATGAGCTCATTTAATTTCATTTAATACTAGCCAATTGTTGTTGTAACTGTTTTAACTGCATTTGAGTTGATTTAATTTGATCTTGTATTTGTTTCTTTTGTTCTTGTTTTGCTTTTTGCGCTTCAGGAGAATTAGCATCAGGTTGACCCATAGGTTCGCCTACACCAGCATTTTGATTATTCATCTTTTTTATTTGCTGCTGCATTTTTTGTCCAGATGCAGATAAAGGCGGCAAACTTGAAACGCCGCCTGCTTTTTCTGGTGGTGGACCGCCTACTACTTCAGATAACTTCATCTTCTAGCTCCTCTGCGCTTATGAGGTTTAATTCTTCTGCGACCTACATTTAATCTTTTGAGTTTTTGGCTTGCAGGATTAGTTCTTTTAGTTCTACTTCTTTTAATATCTAATGTTTTACCTTTAGATCGTCTAGTTTTTTTAAGAGTTACACTTGCTTTAACATTTTTTGGTGCATTACAAGTAGCTGCTTTTGCAACAACTCTACCTTTTCTTGGTCCGCTTGTACAACGATACTTTCTTACAGTTTTGTTACCGCTTTTACCAAATACAGTTGTGATACCTTCGACAATTTCTTCAACAAGCATTAACGTCTCCTTGAAGCTTTGTTCATTGATTGTACTCTACGACTAGCAGGGTTTATTCTTTTTGTTCTACGTGCTTTTCTTGCCATTCTTTTACCTAGTCTTGCTTTTGTTCTTTTGAGAGTTGCACGTTTTTTTGGATCAGGTGCAGCAAAACAAGCAGAAATCTTTGATACAATTCTATTTTTTCTAGGACCACTAGAACAACGATACTTGCGCACTACCTTCTTACCAGAACGTGCCCAAGTCTGCGCTTCTTCTAAATTTTCGTCAATAAAAAACTCACGTAATAACATATAGTTATTTATCGTGAGCGAATTAGAACTTCATTAAAATTACAATAAGTGTAGAAAGTAACCCTGCAATTACAGTACCTGCTGTACCTATTAAAACTTTTGTCATTGACTGATGCCCAGATTTAAGATCTGTATGTATATCTCTTAAAGTACTTTCAACGACAGTTAGACGGTTATCAAGATTTTGATAACGCAAAGCGCACATATCAACATGTGCTTCTAGGTTTTGTTTTTCTAATGCTGTAGTGTCTTTGATTTCAGACATTTATATCTCCGTATAAAGTAAACTCGAAGTTGGCCTTTAGTTTGTGAAATGCCTGAATGTTTTTTTGCCCTATGTATCTATTTATCATTGATGTTATAAAATACTATGTTTTTCTTACCATTTTGAGAAATAAAAACATCGTTTTTGAACTTTACTGTTTCGTCTAAATTTGTTATTACTGGAACTAGATTAAAATCATTAGTTAACATTTCTACATTAAGTGCATCTTCATATTCAATATCAAATATAAAATTCCAAACTTTTTGTTTATTTTTATATGAATTATCTAATCCAACTTCACTTGGTACAATTTTTTCAACATTAGGTGCTTTAATATATGTAGGATTTACTCTAAGTCCAATTGTTTGGAGTACAGTTAAGAAATTCTGTTGCTGACGCATTAACTTAGGATCTTCTCCTCTTCTAGCCCTTGTTTCAGTTATATCTACCAGTGTGTAAAGTTCGAATTTCATATCGTATTTACAGACATAAAAAAAGAGCCCACATAAATGTGAGCTCTTTGATGTGCCTAAGCACGGTCCCTAAGGTAGTTAGGAATTAGTAAGTAAATGCGTCTACTGTAACGGCTGAAAAGTCAACGCCATCAACAGTTGCAGCTACAGCTTGTAGAACATCTTCTAGGTGAGCAGCAACAGTTTCGCTGTTTGTGCCGTCATATGTGTCAGTACCGAAAGTACCTTCTAGAGCCATACGTACACCGTCAGCAGTTGCGTCTGAATCTTGTGCAGTACCCATCATTACGATGTTGAAGCCTGAGCCTTGGATTACTTCAGCTGCTTTTTCTACAGCACCGTTTACGCCAAACTTAGCTGAAACGTCAATGCTGTTAAAGTTAACACGAATGTGTGTTAATGAACCTGTAGTGTTAACACTAGTTGCTACACCACCATTTGCTTTTGTTACTTCTGCCATTTTATTTCTCCTATAATCTCTAATGGCAAGTCGTTCTTCTCTACGACTTGTATGTAATTATTTATCTAATTAAAAAAAAATATAGGATTTAGCGTGTTTTTTTAGCTCTTTGTTGCAGAGCACGTAATTGTTGCACATAAGCAGGGCCGCCTTGCACAATATCGTCTATCATTTGTATTGCTGGAAGATAAGCTTGCACCATATTAGAACTTGCTGCTTTGCCGTCTTTTGCCATTTCTAAAAACTTTTTAGTAAGGGCTAGGTTTTTTGAGCCAACTAAGTACTTGTATAGTGCAAGATCACCAGGCTGTGTTGCTATATCTGGACGGCTAACAGTTGGTTCAGGATCAGTTACATTAGTTTTTTCTAGGTCTTTTATCTGTGCAAACTTTTCAAAGTCTTCAATTATATCAGAACTTCTTAATTTTGCACGAACAGCAAAAATTAATCTAGTAACTAGTAATCTTTTATCTGCTCTAGTAAGTTTGTTGTAACTAACTAAATTCCTACGAATAGCTTTATAATCAGTATTAGTTATATTTAATGCGCCTTCAAGTTTAAGTAATAATTGACTTGTTTGCGTAGGTTCTTTGCCTTGAGCAAGAGCATTAATATGTCTGTTTATTGCTGCTACAGGCAATATAGTTTTTGCTTTAAGACGTTTTGCTGCACCAGGATCTTTGAGTTTATCTTGGGCACTGTCATCTCCTACAAGGAAATAGATAAAATTATATAGGTCAGTGCCCATTATACGATAAAATTTATAAAGCTCAAAACCTGATGTTTTTTTACAATAACGTTGTACATATCCTTTAAAGTCAGGATACTGTCGCATAGTTTCTAAAGCCAGCAAAGTCAAGTATGCTCTTTCTCCACAATCAGTGTATGTCAGCTTTTTAGAGCTGCCATTATCTTTTGTCATTCTTGACTCGTGCAGGTCTTTAATAAAGTTCATTAACGTCCTCTAGCTCTCATATCAGCTTGACGTGCTATTTCGTCGTCATCCGGTCCGTCCATATCATCTTCTGGTTCATCTGTAGGTTCTTGTGGTTCCGGCATTGCAACAGCTCTAGCTTCTTTTGCTTTTGCAATAATTTCAGCAAGTTCATCTTTACTTGTTATACCTGCTTTTTTAAGAGCTTCCCCGGGTGTACGAGCTCTGCCACTTGGTAATTCAGATAGCATTCCTCCTAACATATTTGCTTTATTCCATAGTTCGTCATCTGGCCACTTAACACCTGATGATGGTTCTATCGAATTAGTAATTTGACGACCTAACTTACGCTCTGCTTGAAACTTGTTCGCATCAGGATCGTAAATTGAGGCGCGATCTGCTTCTGTTACTTCATTTATTTTCATATCTATTTCCTTAGTTTGGTTGCCAACGTCCTCGTGGCACTAGTTTAGTTTTTGATCCGAGGGCTACATAACCTTCGCCGCCCTTTTCGCCTTTTGTTGTTGCCTTAACGTCTGCGTCAGCATCGTCTAATTGATCTATGATGTGATCCTTGACAGACATGATTTGTTTTACAAGACCTAGTATAGCATCTAAGCCTCCTGTTTGTTTATTTAACTCTGCTAGTTTAACTTGCTGTCCTTGGCTTACTTTGCTGTTTGCAAGCCAAGCAAAGAAGTTTGCTTCTAGTTTGTCTAATTGCTTTGCTTTACCCATTTGGTTAACATATGTGTAGATAATACCTGCAGGATTACTTAATCCTTTTGTACCTTGTAGGAATGTATCTATTGCTTGAGCCTTACTTTGCACTCTTTTTCTTATGTTGTCAACCTCTTTTGTATCTACTTTTGGCTGGTGGGCAACATAAGTTTGTCCTAGCACTACTGCGTCTTGCGAATTTAATTCATTTACATCTTTAATAGGTGTGCTTGATTTACTACCCCATTCGTCAAATTTTGTATGAACTACTACACCCACTTTTGACTTCGCTATGCGGCCCCCGAGTGGGCTTCGTGTGTCGACTGTGTATTTGACGTTGTTAGGTTCAAATTCTACTGCGCCGTCAGTAGTGCTAAAAGGTTTACGTGGGCTGTATAATAAGTCTCCATACACATATCCACGAAAGTTTGGAGGTGTAGCTGCTTTCATTATGTTAAACACTTCTGCCATTTCTTCGCCAAAGTCTTTGCGCCACGGTTCTTCTTCTACACCTTTACCTGAATTTTGTATAAACCTTGATAAATTTTCTGCACTTGTTGATTTGTTTCTGCCCCAGCCGTTCTTACCTACAAGAACAAATTGTCCATCTGGTTCACGCCCCCAATAGATAGTTGGGTTTCCGTCCCATTTGATAGCAACATCTCCTGAGTCTGAGCCTAGCTTTTCAAGTATGTCTGCTGCTTCCATTCCGCCTTGTGATCCTTTTGTAAACACAAGATCTTCTAGGTGTTGGTACTCACGACCTACCTTTGCTGCTTCTGTAAGACTTTCGCAAACACATGGTTCTGCGTTACATTTACCGCACACCCAGTCTTCTTTCAATATACGAAATTCTTGAAATCTCATTTTACTAATGCTGCCTTAAGTGTTATTATTCTGTTTAGTTGTTTATCTGCTAAAGATTCAGCAGGTTGTATTTTCTTTTGTTTCCAAGTTGGATTTGCTTCTGGGTCGGTTTCGTATTTGTCTACAATTGCTTTTGCTTCTGGATTTGCCTTAACAATGCTTTCAACGCTACCTAGGTCCTTGCCTGTAGCATTAGGACCTAACAGTTCCTTTGCAATCTCGTCCATATTATTACTGACAAGTTCATTAGTCTCTCTATTAATTAGGCCTTTATATGGGCTCCACTTCATGCCTTTTGCTTTTGCTAGATCGGCAATCATCATTTGTTTGTGTATGCCCTTGTATGGCGATCCTTTTGGTAGATCGTGTACATGGAACTTCTGTGCTGTTTCGCCGTTGTCAACAACCATAATGTCAACCTGTTGTGCTGCTCCGCCTACTTTAGTTTTAACGTGTACGCTTGTACCTGTTTTCTTTGTATCAAATCCTGCTTGTTGGAATAGTTGTTCTAGCTCAACTCTTGCTGCTTTTGCGTCTTTAACTTGGAAGTGATCTGCGAGTTTGCCAGCATCAATAATCATATCTAGATCGCCGCTGCGCTTACCAGAAGTAGGTGTTGCGCCTGATCCAATTGGCAATGCTTTTGCTCCTGTTTTTGCCAACACACTATTAACCTGTTTCATCATATCAGGAATTATAGCTTGATCAAAGTCTTCAGTCTCGTCTGGCCAAATATTGCCGCCTTCATTCAATTTCGTCATCTATTTTTTTACTCTCTATTATTCGTTGCATTGAGCGTTTAAATTTTCTAGGATCTCCACTTTTAATACTGTTTAAAAATCTACGTTCTAATTCATATGCTGTTTCATCTTCGTATAAATTATGTATACGACTAAGTAGATTGATGGCACTCTCAATAATATTATTGGCTGTAGAATCAATAAAATAGTCACTGTCCTTGTTGCCATGAACATTATTAAGCTCTTCAAGTATAGATCTAGTACGTTTTTTCATTACATTAAGTCCTGTTACAGTATTTAGTGTAAACTGCATATAAATATTACAAACATTGGAGGGTAAAACATTGTCTATAATAAAATTAAGTTTTCCAGAGCGTTCATTATTATTTGCCAAACTGTCTGAAATTTCATATAATGATAACATCAAGGAAGTAAAAAAGCAAGTAAAAGAATTAGGGTTTACAGAAGTAGAATTTTATAACAAAGAAGGAGCACAAGCATATCGTTTTGCAAGCAAAGATGATATGGTTATTGCATGTCGCGGCACACAACCAACACAATGGAATGATATTAGTGCAGATCTAAAAGCAGTTCCAGTTGTAGCAGAGACCATAAGTCGTGTGCATCAAGGATTTAAAGCAGAAGTAGACGAGTTATGGCCAATGGTAATGGCAGACCTTATGTCAAAACAACCTAAACAAAAACTATGGTTCTGTGGACATTCACTAGGTGCTGCAATGGCAACTATAATGGCAAGCCGTTGTTTGTACAACACCAAAGTTCCTGATCCTGAAGAATTATACACATACGGTTCTCCAAGAGTAGGCTGGAAGGGTTATGTAGTACATCTTGGAGTAAAGCATCATCGTTGGGTAAACAATAATGACATTGTTACCACAGTGCCTCCTAGGTTAATGGGATACAGACACCACGGAACAGAACACTATCTAAACGCATATGGTAATGTAAGAAAACTTACTGCTATGCAAAGGTTCAAAGATCGTATGCGTGGAATGTGGATGGGTATTAAACGTGGCGGTATTGATAACTTCTCAGATCACTCAATGACCAACTACATAAATTATTTAGAATTTTACGCTAAAGGCAAAGAAAACTCACAGCACTAAGACTTTCGTATACGGTTATTGTATGCAATAGCTTCTTGTAAAATACTCAGCTCAACGTTATCTCGTTGAGCTGTTTTTACGAGTGCTGATGTATCTTTAGGGAAACAGTGTCCACCAAAACCACGCTGCTCTGTAACCTTAGTGTGGCTATCTCCAATGCGAGGATCTATACCTGTATAATGTGCAACTGCTTCATAGTCTACATCTATTGCTTCGCATAAATCATACATCTGATTAAAGAACGCAACTTTAAGTGCTAAGAAACTGTTGCGGGCATATTTGGCAAGTATAAGTGCTTCTGGGTCGCAAACCTCAGTGTTCAAACAAAATACATCCTTCCAAAAATTACAGCCTTTGCCTCCTATGAGCAACTTGTCAAGATTCATTATATCTTCTTCCCAAGATGCTTCTCTCAAAAATTCTGGTGAAAATGCAATAGTTCTATCTGGGAATGTATCCATTAACATTCTCCAACCTTCTACACTAATAGTAGATTTTATTAGTATAGGAACATCTGGCGATGATTCTATTACATCAAATATGTTTTTCATTTCGCAGCTGCCGTCATTTCGTGGCGGAGTTGCTACACAAACTATAACGCCTTGTGTGTCTTCTGCAATAGGGAAGTTCCAGGCTGCATAAGCTGGATCAACTATATCAATTTCGTGAGCTTGTTGTAATAATGTGTTATGGGCTTTGCCTACAAAGCCGTAACCTGCAATAGTAATATTCATAAAGATTCAATCCTATTTTTAATTAATTTAGCCACTTCATCCGAAATAAGAACTTCGTAATGATTGTAATCTACGTATTCAATCTCCATATCTTTGCGCCAAGTCATACTTCGTAATGTAACAACACTATCGTTTTTTGAAAAGTGCCAAGGAACATTTCCTGTTGTGCTAACAATCTGTAGCCAAGGTACTTTAATATCAATGTCTAATGCATCAACAATTGGTTTTGACCTTAATCCTACGTCGTGAAATAAACTGTACGTTGGAACAAACATTTTTGCCCAATCAGCTGTTCGACTTCCACGGAACGGAGTGCTAATACTAATTACACTCTTTACTTTAAACTCATTTTGTATATAAGTTGCATAGATGCCTCCCAAGCTATGTGCAACAATAACAAAGTCTTTTTTATCTTTGAGATCTTCTCGCATCGCTGCAAGATTATGTGCAAATCCATCTGCACTGTTGTAATTTAAATTAGTATAGTCGTCATTAATATCGCAGCGCCAACGAATGTAATTAAAACTTCTATTGGTTGCATTTGCTCCGTGTATAAACACGATGTGTGGACGTTTTTTCTTCTTGGAGAAAACATTAATCATATATTACCTTTCAGTATATAGTATTTAATAATATAAAGGAGATATACAATTTAGTCAAGAAAAAAGACTTGCATTTTTTGCATATCGCACCTGCAATAATAACAGTTGATTTTAGTCAACTATTCGTTTATTATAGTATAAATAGTTAGGAATAGGACAGTATGACTGCACTATTTCAACTCTCCTAGAGCGTCTTCAGCTCTATAAAAATGATGAAGGGCATATCCTATGCCATACAAAGGTGACGCTGGAAGAGACCAGGGTTGTAATACCTACATTACACATACACATATAGAAACAGGAGAACGTAGCAATGACTACACTTATAACTACGGCCAATTGGATTGGCTTACCATCAATTGCGGAATGGTTTAACAAATTAAACGCAAACATGAAACGTGAAAAACTAGCACGTCAAACTATCAAAGAACTATCAGCACTTAGCGACAAAGAACTCAACGACATTGGTATTGCCCGTGGAGAGATTTGGAGCATTGCATATGATCTAGATGAGTTACAAAATACTAAAGCACATGCAAATTCAAACTTGAGAGGATGGGTATAATGGCTGTAGCATTTAGACAACCAACTTTTAAAAACCCATTACCTGCACTAGGAAAATTTGTTGTAACTGGTCTAATGACAATCTTCGTTGGTATGATTGCAATGGGCGAAACAGCAGGCCGTGCTAGAGCTGCTCGTGAACTTGCTAACATGGGAATGTACGACGAAGCAAAAAAACTTATGTTAAAAGGAGCAAGCAAAAATGTCTAACTTTATCAGAGGAACACTAACAATGCTTGGTGTGTTTTCAATTCTTGCTGCACTATTAACTATTAACGGACTTCATTACGCAGGATTGTTATAAAATATAACAAAAACTCTTGACTGTGATAAATATTGGTGTTACTATATAACACAAGTTACTGTTAGTAACACCACACACAATCACACATAGGAGAAACATATGAACCGCTTACTCTGTAAGTTAAGAGAGTGTGACGGATACTTCTGCGAGCAGGTTGCAATGCTAGGACTAGCACTTGTTACTTTTTCAATAATGTATTTGTCAATCTCACAAATTATTGCTTGACAAAAGCTAAATACCCTGTTACATTAGTAACACTATACACAGACACACAAGGAGAAAACAATGTCAAAAGTAGAAACTACATACGGTGAAACCATCTTGAAACAAACGCAAGAGATTGCAGATATGTTCAAGCAGGCAATGCCAAAAGTCACAACAAATAAAAATGGATACGAAATCCGCACCAAAGTGCTAGAGATGGCACAGAATAATGTATGGCAAGATTACCACGCCAAACTAGGTGCGTTTGAAACTGCTGTTACCAAAGACGGTGACGAAGTAGTAACCAAAGTGTCAATGCCAGAAGTACCAGGTGTTGATGCTGTAATGGAAGCTGCGGAGAAGTTTTACGATTTTGTAAACGGCAAGACTAATAAATAAAATTATAATACAACAAAGTACATTTGGGGCATAGCCCGTAATAACAATTTAAAAAAGTAGCAAGCCCCGGGCATTAGAAATAGTGTTCCGGGGTTAATCTTTTAGCGTTGTTCAATCCAAGTCATAGATGCCAGTGCGTCTTTACCCGTGCCGTTTGAAGCACACAGGATGGTGAATACATCACTGACTGTTCCTAAACTGCTTCTGCCAATTTGGTATGCTGTTTTCCCTTCCAACTCGATGCCCGTGCCGCCGCCGCCAGCGATAACGAACCCACTGTCAAGCACACGGCCGTGATTGGCTTCAGCGATAGGGGATGGATTGATATAGGTTTGATACTGTGTGAATCCGTTTGTGTCTGGATGGTCCAGCCAAGGTTGCGGACCATTTGCTCCTGCCGTGACTGCCGCTGGGATTGTGGCATTAC